>Ga0315273_10000968_pt1 | contig 31553 bp, 27 predicted proteins | sample YL17G02_0_MG_FD_205753 | JGI IMG/M metagenome (GOLD analysis project Ga0315273, IMG submission 205753) | Sediment microbial communities from Yellowstone Lake, YNP, Wyoming, USA - YL17G02_0 | ecosystem: Environmental > Aquatic > Freshwater > Lake > Sediment | place: USA: Wyoming | collected... | reverse complement strand
TGCACAATCCCGGAGGACCGTACGGCCAGGTGACGCGTGAGAACTTCGGGCAGCCGGGCGTCAGCGACTACCGCAATCCCAACCTCGCCGCTGTGATGAAGGACCTCGGGTACGTGCAGCGGTTCGGTTTCGGCATTCCGCTGGCGCGCGATGCCATGAACAAGAACGGCAATCCGCCGCTGGAGTTTCAGGTCCAAGACGCCTTCGTGGCCGCGATCCTGAGGAGACGGGCATGAACATCCCTGTCATTACGTTCTTCAACAACAAGGGCGGCGTCGGCCAGACGTCGATGGTGTACCACCTGTCGTGGATGTTCGCCGATTGCGGCCTTCGCGTGATCGCGGCCGACTTCGACCCGCAGTGCAACCTGACGGCCGCGTTCCTCGACGAGGACCGGCTCGAGCAAGTGATGCCGGGCAACAGCAACCCTCTGACGGTCTTCGGTGCCGTGCAACCGCTCAAACGCGGCGTGGGGGACATCGGCGATCCCCATGTGGAGATCATCTCGGACCGGCTCGGGCTGATTCCGGGCGACATGGCGCTTTCCACGTTCGAGGATCAGTTGTCGGAAGTCTGGCCGAAGTGCATGGACGGTGACGAACGCGCGTTCCGCGTGATGTCTGCTTTCTGGCGCATCGCGCAGAAGGCAGGCGAACAGCATGGCGCGGATGTTGTTCTCGTGGACGTTGCCCCGAACCTTGGCGCGATCAACCGTGCGGCGCTAATCGCGTCGGATTTCGTCGTCGTCCCATTGGGGCCGGACCTGTTCTCCCTCCAGGGCCTCCAGAATCTGGGGCCCGCCCTAGGTGGGTGGCGCAGGCAGTGGAAGGAGCGGCTGGCAAAGAACCCGACGTCTGATCTCAACCTGCCTTCGGGCAGAATCCAGCCCATCGGCTATACGGTCCTGCGTCACGCGATCCGCCTTGACCGCCCCGTCAGGGCGTTCGACCGATGGATTGCGCGAATGCCGTCGGTGTATGCGGAGGATGTGCTCGGGCGCGCGGCTGTTCCGACGTTGACGATCGACAGCGATCCCAACTGCATCGCCAAGCTGAAGGATTATCGGACCCTTATGCCACTGGCGCAGGAAGCACGCAAGCCGATGTTCTTCCTCAAGCCCGCGGACGGCGCTCTCGGAGCTCACACCCAGGCGGTGGCTCAGGCTTACAGAGACTTCAAAGACGTAGCGGTGAAGATCGCTGCCAACGCGGGACTGAAGGCACTGTCATGAGTGATTCGGTCGGTGACGTTCCCCGTCTGATCGAGCACGCGTTTCCGCTGAAGCAGACGTCGCTCGACAGCGTGCACGAGAAGAACGTGCGGCACGGGCACATCTCCACGCTGCACATCTGGCCGGCGCGGCGGCCGCTGGCAGCGTGCCGGGCGGCGTTGATCGCGACGCTTCTGCCGGATCCGTCGGCGGAGCCAAAACCCGAGGGCCTGTCGGACGCGCAGTGGGAGGAGGAGATCAGGCGACGGCGGAAGGAACTGTGCGAGAAGATCGGCGGGCGCGTCGTCACGAAGACCGAGCGCAAGCGGATGCCGAACGGGCAGATCGTGGAGCGCCTGAAGGAGGAGACCGAGGGCGGCATCCTGCACTGGGGGCGGGAAACCGAGAACGCGGAGACGCTGGAGTGGTTCAGGCAGGAGATCCGCAAGGCCTACGGGGGACGCGCGCCGAAGGTGCTGGACCCGTTTGCGGGTGGCGGCGCCATCCCGCTCGAGGCGATGCGGCTTGGCTGTGAGGCGACCGCCATCGACATCAACCCGGTCGCCTGGTTCATCCTCAAGTGCACGCTGGAGTACCCGCAGAAGTTCGCGGGCCAGACGCGCCCCCTGCCGGAATTCGTGCTGCACGACGACGAGTTCATGCGGGAGTACTTCGTCAAGGCCAGGGGCTACGGGAAGCGCGAGGTGACAGCCGCGATGAAGCGGCTGCACGAGCGCCTGGAGACGAAGAGTGAAGCCAGCCCGGACGATGCACAGGAAGGACTCCCGTTTTCCACGGAAGCCCCGGACGACGAATTCCAGGCGAACCTCGCCTGGCACGTGCGCGCGTGGGGGCGTTGGGTGCTCGTGCGGGCGAGGAAGGACCTGGCGCCTTTCTACCCCACCTACGCGGACTTCGAGCCGCTGGATCCCGGCAAGAAAGCCTACGAACGCCAGCCGATGCGCCTCCTGGCGCTCAAAGACGACGACACGCCGGACCTCGACGCGGTCAACGCCGAGTTCTCCGAGGAGTACCTGGCGGACAAGCGCAACCCCCGGTGGGTGGCGAAGCCGACGGTCGCCTACCTCTGGGCGCGAACGGTCACCTGCAAGAACTGCCGGGCGACAGTTCCACTGCTGAAGACGCGCTGGCTGTGCAAGAAGGCCAACAAACGGGTGCTGTTCACAATGGAGCCGAACGCCGACAGGAGCGGCGTCGTGTTCTGCGTCGAGGCGAACGTACCGGTTCGAGGTGGCAACGCTGCCCAGCGGCGTGAACATGACAAGCGGATCGGCGCCGGCACCATGACCCGGGCAGGGGCCAAATGCGCGTGTTGCGGCACGATAATGACTGGAGAGGACTGTCGAGTGCTGGCGGGGCGCGGCGGGTTGGGAGAACTGATGACGGCCGTGGTCGTTGTGGGCTCCAACGGCAAGGAGTACACGCTGCCAAGGCCGGCTGATGCCGCCAGCGTCCGCGAAGCTGCGGCGGCGCAGCGAGTTATCGGAGAGGCCCTTGAAGGAGGCTTCCCGTCTGAGCCAATTCCCGAAGGCGCCAGCCGTCAAGGAGGAGGCTCTGCGTTCACTGTCTATCGCTATGGGCTTGACCAGTGGCGGAAGCTCTTCTCGGCACGTCAACTGCTGGCGGTCGGCACTTTCGTTCTCAGGGTGCGGGCTGCGCGTTCTGAAATGGCCAACTCATACTCGCCCGACTGGCGTGAAGCCCTTCTCGCATACCTGTCGTGCGGGTTTGATCGCATGCTGGACTTCAACGCTGCGACCCTGTCCTGGATTACTAGTGTGGAGGCGATCGGTCACACGTTCGTGCGTTTCGCATTGCCGATGACGTGGGACTTCGCAGAGGCGGTACCCATTAACGCTGTTCGTGGTGGCTGGGAGATGTGTCTTGGAGCGGTGATGGAGAGCCAGCCAATACTGGCTGGAGCTGAATGTGCACGAGTCGAGGCACTGAACCGGAGTGCCCTGGAAGGGCTCCAAGCGGGTTGTTATGACGCAGTTGTGACGGACCCCCCGTACTATGACGCCATCCCGTACTCCGACCTCATGGACTACTTCTACGTCTGGCAGCGCCGTACTCTTCGAGGTGTTTCTGCCGCAATCGACGAAGCGTATGCCGGCCGGCTATCTCCGAAATGGGACCAGGAGAAGAACGACGGCGAACTGATCGATGATGCCAGCCGTCATGGCAACGACGCCGGCAAGAGTCGGGCGGCCTACGAGGACGGCATGGCGCGTGTCTTCCTCAATTGTCGGACGGCGCTCACCGACGCCGGTCGCTTGGTCATCGTGTTTGCAAACAAGCAACCTGATGCATGGGCCACGCTGGTGTCTGCGATCATACGCGCGGGTTTCGTCGTCGATGGGAGTTGGCCAATCCAGACGGAGCAGGCGGCTCGAATGAGAGCGCAGTCCTCCTCCGCCTTGGCATCCTCAGTATGGCTTGTCGCGAAGAAGCGGTCGCCTACGGCACGACCTGGCTGGGACAGCGCGGTTCTGGCAGAGATGCGGGAGAACGTGGCGCAGGAGATGCGCGGTTTCTGGGACGCCGGCATCCGCGGACCGGACTTCGTTTGGGCCGCTACCGGTCCTGCCCTGGAGGCGTACAGCAAGTACCCCGTCGTGAGGAAAGCGGACACCCCCGACGAGGTCATGAGCGTCTCCGAGTTCCTCACACACGTCCGCCGCATGGTCGTCGATTTCGTGGTCGGGCGCGTCCTTTCCGGAGACGGTGAAATCGACGACCAGGCCGCGGCGGACAGGCTCGACGAGCCGACGGCGTACTACCTCCTGCATCGGAATGACTTCGGCATGGACGACGCCCCGGCCGGCACCTGCATCCTCTACGCGGTTTCCTGCGGCCTGTCGGACAAGGAACTCGTGGACACCTGGGATATCCTTGCGCGTACGAGCGGCGGCGACGCGGACGACGATGAGGAGGACGATGCCGAAGCCGACGCCGACGATGCCACCGATGACGACGAAGGCTCGGGCAGCAAGCTGAAACTGAAGACGTGGGCGCAGCGGAAGGCCCGGACGATGGGGTACGAGGCACCGGGCGGCCGTCCCATTCCGCTCATCGACCGTGTGCACCGCCTGATGCACCTGTGGAAGGCCCAGGACGTCCACAAGGTGGACGAGTACCTCGACGACAACGCCCTGCGGCGGAACGAGCTGTTCAAGCGGTTCCTCCAGTCGCTCGTTGAACTGTCACCGCGGGCCAGTGAGGAACGGTCGCTCCTCGAGAGCCTCAGCAGCCACGTCGGCGCGAAGGGGGCGAAACGGGACCAGGGGCCGGGTTTGTTCGGGGACGCCGGAACTGAAGAAGGCGAGACCGGTCAATGAGCCGCAGGAAGGGCGCCACACGGATCGCGGCTGGAGCGCGCGGCAACGAGCGGTCGCGCGAGACCTACGGGCAGTTGTTGTCGGACGTCTCGCAACTCCTGGAACTGGGCCGCCTTGGGGCTGCCAGGAGCGTCAACGCCTTCCTGACCGCCACCTACTGGCAGGTCGGGCGGCGCATCGTCGAGCACGAACAGCACGGCAGGCGACGAGCCGGCTACGGCGAAGGGTTGCTGGAGCGACTGGCCGAGGACCTGACGGCCCGCCACGGGCGGGGCTTCTCTCGCGCCAACCTCCAGCAGACGAGGCTCCTGTACCTTGGCTGGCAGATTTGCCAGACACCGTCTGGCAAATTCGAAGCGAGGGTCACCGCTCCTGCCCTGCCTGGTCGCGCCGCAAAACGCCAGACACCGTCTGGCAAATCACGGAAGGTGTCGCTGGCGCGCGCCAACCACATTGCGGTGCTCGCCGGTGCATTCCCGCTCTCCTGGTCGCACTACGTCCGCCTGATGTCGGTCACCGAGCCGCTGGCCCGCGCGTTCTACGAGGCGGAGGCCATCCGCGGCGGCTGGTCGGTACGGCAGCTCGATCGGCAGATCGGCACCCAGTTCTACGAGCGGGCCGTCCGGTCGAAGTCTCCCGCAGCGATGGTCGCGCGCGCGATCGCGCCCCGGCCCGGCGGCCGCGAGACGGTCGATGTGCAGGTGCGCGACCCCTACATGCTGGAGTTCCTGAACCTGAAGGACGAGTACAGCGAGTCGGATCTCGAGGACGCGCTGATTCGCCATCTCGAATCGTTCCTGCTGGAGCTGGGGGCGGGGTTCACGTTTGTCGCGCGGCAGAAACGTCTCCGGGTCGGGAACACGTGGTACCGAATGGACCTGCTGCTCTACCACCGGAGCCTGCGGTGCCTGGTCGTCATCGACCTGAAGGCCGGCATGTTCACGCACGCAGACGCGGGCCAGATGAACCTGTACCTGAACTACGCGAAGGAGCACCTATCGCTGCCCGGCGAGAACGAGCCGGTCGGCATCATTCTCTGCAGCGACAAGGACGACGCGGTGGTCAGGTACGCGACCGGCGGGATCCGAGCGCGAGTGTTCGCTTCCAAGTACCTGACGTTGCTGCCCGACGAGGAAACCCTCCGGCAAGAGATCATGACGACGCGACGCGCCCTCCGGGCAGCATCGCGGCCGATATAGGCACGATACGCAATAAATAGGTATTGAACGGCCGTTAGTGCGCAATTACGGGGGCTCGAACGATGGCAAAGCTGCCCTGGAAACCGTGGCACGAAGTGGTCCGGCTTCGCGACGACCTCAGGTCGGGCGAGCTGCCGCTGCACATGTTCGCCGCCGACCTCTACGAGGTCGTGATGCAGCGCGGCAAGCGGCCCGTGTACGAGAAGCCGGCGGAGTTCTTCGCGCTCACCTTCCCCACCCACAACCTGCGCGGCCTGGTGCGCGACGTCGCCCTGCGCGTCGCCGGCAAGAACGACAAGGCCGTGCGGCAACTGCAGTTGACCTACGGCGGCGGCAAGACGCACACCCTGATCGCGCTGCGCCACCTGATGCACGACCCGAACGGCCTGCCCGACCTGCCGGCGGTGCAGGAGTTCGTCCAGGCGATTGGCCAGCAGCCGGCCAGGGCGATGGTGGCGGCGATGTGCTTCGACAAGCTGGACGTCGAGAAGGGGATGCAGGTCGTCGGACCAGACGGCAGCACGCGAACGTTGAAACAGCCATGGAGCGTGCTCGCCTACCAGATCGCCGGCGACGCCGGGCTCAGGCTCCTTCACGCCGAGGACAAGGCCGAAGAGCGGGAGAGTGCCCCGGCCGAGAACCTGCTGACGCAGTTGCTCGAGATTCCCGTGAAGGCTGGCACCGGCGTCCTGGTACTCATCGACGAAGTGCTGATGTACGCACGCGAGAAGGTCGCGCAGGATCCGAAGTGGCGCGACCGCCTCGTCAACTTCTTCCAGTACCTCACGCAGGCCGCCACCAAGGTCGATCGCTGCTGCGTCGTCGCGTCGCTGCTGGCCACGGACCCTGCGAAGAGCGATACCGCGGGCCGTCAGCTTCTCAGCGAGCTCTACGCCATCTTCGAGCGCGAGCGCGAGGAGGCTGTCGAGCCGGTGGTCAAGGAAGATGTCGCGGAGGTGCTTCGCCGGCGGTTCTTCACCCCGGAGTCGATTGCCAACCGCGAGGGCTTCCGCCAGCACGTGATCGCGGCGTTGAAGGGCATCGCCGACGTGGACGAGCAGACGCGGCGCCAGGGCTCGCAGGCCGAGGAGCGGCTCCTGCGAAGCTACCCGTTCCACCCGGACCTGACCGAGGTGCTCTACGGCAAGTGGACGCAGCTTTCGCGGTTCCAGCGGACGCGCGGGGTGCTCCGGACGTTCGCGCTCGCCCTGCGGCATGCGGAAAAGTGGGACACGAGCCCGCTGGTCGGCCCCGCGGTGTTCCTCGGCGCGCCCGGCGAGGAAGGGCTGTCGGACTCGACGCGCGAGTTGGTCGCGGTCGCGGACACGGAGGGTACCGAGGGACGCGCGCAGGCGTGGACGGGGATCCTTGCGACGGAACTGGAGATCGCCAGGCAGATTCAGCTCGACTCGGTGGGCCTGAAGTACCGCGAAATCGAGCAGGCGGTGTTCGCCACATTTCTCCATTCGCAGCCGGTCGGCCAGAGCGCGCGCAGCCGGGACCTGGAAGTGCTCCTGGCCGCCACCAGGCCCGACAAGATCGAACTCGAAAAGGGCCTGGCGCGGTGGGCCCAGTCGAGCTTCTGGCTGGACGACTCGTTCACACAGGAGGCCGACAAGGCGCTGCCCGGCACCTGGCGGATGGGCAACCGGCCCAACCTCGTTCAGATGCACGCCGTCGCCAGCAAGAGCGTCACTGACGACGTGGTGAAGGCGCGACTGCTCGATGAAATCGGACGGACGAAGGCGCTCACGATGGGAGCGTCGGCGGCTGGCGTGAAGGTACACACGCTGCCGGCGCGACCGCGGGAGGTCGAGAGCGACGGGCTGTTCCACTACGCGATCCTCGGGCCGGCAGCAGCGTCGGAATCGGGGAAGCCCAGCGAAGAAGCGTGCCGGTACCTCGATGAAACGACGGGGCCGGAGAACCCCAGGGTGTACCGGAACGCCGTCCTGCTGCTGGTCCCGTCGCGTGAGGGGCTCGAGGTCGCCTCGACGCGCGTCAGCGACTACCTGGCGTGGGAGCAGGTGCGCGAGGACCTCGTCAGGCAGCAGAAGGAGGGGAACGTCGACCTCGCGCGGATGCAAACCCTCGCCGTCTACATCGACAAAGGCAAGGGCCGCATCCCCGATGCCATCCGCCAGGCCTACTGCATCGTGGTCACGGTTTCGAACGTCAACGAGAACCAGGCGTTCAAGATCACGGTCTCGGACGACCCGCACTTCGCGACGATCAAGGCGGACAAGCGCTCGCGCATCCAGGACACCGCCATCACCGCGGAGGCGCTGCTGCCGGGCGGTCCGTACAACCTCTGGCGGGAGGGCGAGACAAGCCGTCGCGTCAAGGACCTGTGCGGCGCCTTCGCGCAGCTCCCGCACCTGCCAAAAATGCTCAAGGCACGGGCTATCCTGGATACGCTGGTCGATGGGTGCGAGCGCGGCTGGTTCGTGCTGAAGCTGATGCGCCCGGATCACACGTTCAGAACGTGGTGGAAGTGCCGGCCCGACGAGAACGCGCTGGCCGATCCGGCGCTGGAACTTGTCCTGGCGGAGGCCGCGGAGCTTGGAGAAGTGGCTCCGGCGCTCCTCGCACCGGACGTGCTTTCGGATCTGTGGGCTGGGGACCAGGTGAGCGTTGGAGCTGTCCTGAAGTACTTCGACGGCACCACCGTGGTCCAAGTGCCGCGCAAGGGCTACGACGAGCCGATGCAGATCCCGAAGGCGCCGTGCGCCGTCGTGCAACGGGCGATCGAGGAAGCGGTTCTGGCCGGTCTCGTGTGGATGACGTCCGGTCCGACGAGCGTTGTCGGCGAGGCCGTTCCCACCGGCACGCTGACGAGCGCCGCCGTCCTTCGGGTGCCGCCCAAGCCGATTCCCGCGCCGGACATCCTGCCCGAGAACCTCCCCGACGCCTGGCAGAACGGCGTGGCTACCGCGCTGGGCGTCGCGACCGCGCTGTCGCAGAGAGCGGGCCAGACCCTGCCGTGGAAGACGGTGCGCGATGTCGTGCAGGCGGCGCTGCAGGCGCGGTTCCTGGAGTTGCTCCCTGAATCCGGGACGTGGCCATGTGAGTACCCGGCGGCGCAGACGGTCAAGCTCGAGCTGGCGACGAGCGTCAAGGGAGGCGGCCCGGGCGGTGGCGGTGAGCCGTCGAAGCTGCGTGTCGCAGCAGCGGATCTCGAAGTCGGCGAGCTACAGGATCTGAGCGACGCACTGCCCGACCTGGTCGAGGTGCGGGCGAAGACGAACGTCCCCATTTCGTTCCGGGTCGAAGTGAGCGTCGGCGACGGCAAGCAGACGCCTCCGCGCGAGGCGGTGGACGCGGTGAACGAGGTGCTGGGGCGGATCAAGGCGGGGTTCAGGGTGGGCTGAGCGGCCGGCAAGTCAACCTGCTCTCGGGCTCACCCCACCAGTCGGAATCCCGCCGTGGCGAAGTGATGATCGAAGGCGAACGCGGTGCGGATCCGCGCGCGGCGCATCAGCACGAAGCTGACGGCGTCGACGGCTGACAGTTTGTGCAGATCGCGCCTGTCGAAGAACGCCCACGCGGCGCGCAGGTCGCGCGGCGTGACGGGCCAGACACGCAGGCGCCTGACCGTGTCGAGGCTCTTGCGCCAGGCGGTGGCCACCTCGTGCGTGGCCTCGCGATCGAGGAACGTGAACGTCTCCAGCACGACCGGAACGGAGGTGTGCAGGCGCGCGCCCGCGTGTTCCAGTTCGACCCACGCCTCCCGCGCCCGGTCGTGGTAGGGATCCCGGGTGAGCGCCAGCGCGATCCACGCCCCCGTGTCGACGAAGACGGCCTCGGCTTCGCGCATCAGGGTTGGTCGTAGATGGTGTCGTGTTCGACGGAGGTGCGCTTCGGCACACCGTCCCACAGGCCGACCGGTCCGGACGCGTCGGGCCGCAGCCACACCCTGCGGATCGCGTCGCGAATCAGCGCCGCCACCGGGCGGCCGCTTCCCGCCGCGACCCGGTGCAGGGCGTCCAGTTCCTCGTCGCGGAGATAGACCTGGGTCTTCACCATGGGTGTCATGTTCGCATAGTCAATGACACATGTCAATCGGACAGGGCCGGTCGACGCCGACCGGCGGGACACCGGTCCTCCAACGCTCACTTGCAGTTAAGGAACACCCCGAGTGGCTCATCACCGGATTGAAGGGCGAGATCTACCGCAACCGCAACCTCGCCAATTCCACTGCCCGCCGCCACATCGTCTCCATCGTCGAGGAGGCGCTGAATTGCGTGCTATGCTCTCACCTGATGCCGGCTGCGCCTGCCAGCGTATCCGTGGTGGCACCATGTCGCGATCACGCCGTCTGAACACGCCGGCCCGTCTCCTGGCCGGATGTCTCCTTCTCCTGCTCGCGTGCGGCGGTTGCGGATCGCGTGACGCGGGGAACGCCGCCTCTCAAGTGACGGCGCAACCAGGCGGCTCGCAGGCGGATCCCGGCCAGAAGCCCTCCCCGGCCGGCAACAAGACACCGCGGATCCTCTCGCAACCGCAAAGCGTGCTCGTACGCGAGAACGACCCGATCGTCCTGAAGGTCGTCGCCGACGCAGTTCCCGCGCCGACGTACCAGTGGACGAAGGACGGCGTCTCCATCGCGGGAGCGACCGGCGCCACCTACCGCACCCAGGGGGCGCGCACGGCCGACGCCGGCACCTACCAGGTCACGATCACGAACGAGGCCGGCTCGGTCCTCTCAAGTCCGGTCGCCGTCGCGGTTGAACCCGTTGGCGCGCCGCCGACGGTCACTGGCCCTCCCGTGGATCTCGTCGTCAGCGAAACCTCGCCTGCGCTGCTGAAGGTGACGACAAGCGGCGCGCAGCCGATGGCCTACCGGTGGATCAAGGAAGGGCGGCCCGGGCTCCTGTCAACCGACGCGGAGCTGTGGATTTCCAGCTCGAAGGCCGAGGACAGTGGCTTCTACGAGGTGGAAGTGTCGAACGCGTTTGGCAGGGCGACGGCGACCTGTCGTCTCACGGTCAACCCGCGGCCCCGTCGGCCGTAGGCAGGCACGGCCCATCGAGCGTCAGAGCTTCATCAAATCGCGGCACCCCATCACACGCACGACGATCGGCCCGATGCGCCGGTCGTACGCCTCTGCGACTCCTGGCGAGACGACGATGTTACGCCCGCGGGGGTAGCTTTCGCGAAACACCACCAGGCTCCTGGGATCCAGGCGGTCCGGCTGGATCTTGCACTCGATGGCATCCACCTCCCTGCCTCGGGGGATGACGAAGTCAACCTCACGGTCCGACTTGTCGCGCCAGTACGCGACCGACCGCGCCGCCCCGCCCGTGCGCAGCACATCGAGCACGAGGTGCTCCCAGAGAGGGCCGCGATCCTCGTCTCTCAAGCTGGTCCAGCCGCGCACGAATGCTACGAAGCCAGTGTCGAAGCCGTAGACCTTCGGACGCTTCACCAGTTCGCGCCGGCCGCTTCCGTGAAAGGGAGGGACGGGCACGAGCGCCAGTGAGGTGACCATCGCCTCGAGATGCGTGACTACTTCTTCACGACCGCCCTCACCGGCCGCAGGTCCACCACGAATGCGCTCCGGCCGTGCGTCCCGATCACGGCCACGTCTTCCGCCGTCTGGATCGCCAGGTCGAACACGTAGGCGGTCGGCAGGTTCCCCCCCAGCACGTGCCACTTCTTGCCGCCGTCGATCGTCACGTAGACGGCAAGGTCCGTCCCCAGGTAGAGGATGTTCTTGTTGGTGGGGTCTTCCTTCACCACGTTCGCGATGCCACCCGGGACGGACGTCGCGATGTTGCCCCACGTCTTCCCGTAGTCGGTGGACTTGAACAGGTACGTGTTGAAGTCGTTGTGCCGCTTGCCGTTGACGACGGCGTACACCGTCGCCTCATCGAAGCGGGAGGCCTCGAGGCTCGCGATGAACCGCTCCGGGGGAAGCCCCTTGGTGACCTTCTCCCAGTCACCGCCGCCATTGCGCGTCACGTGGAGATTGCCGTCGTCGGTCCCGGCGTAGATCAGTCCCTTCTTCACGGGTGATTCCGAGAGAGACCAGATCGTGGAATACGCGATGTTCCCCTGCCTGGCCGAATCGAAGTTGGTCAGGTCGGGGCTGATCCGCTTCCACGTCTTGCCCTGGTCGTCGGTGAGGAACACGAACTGGGCGCCGTAGAGCAGCCGATTGGGATCGTGCGGCGACACGATGATGGGCGACACCCACTGCGCGCGCTTCTTGTCGGTGCCGAAGTCCGGCGCGATGGTCGTCTGACCCGGCCGGCCGCCTCGGCCCCCTGCGCCGCGCCCCTGGGCTGGCGCCGGTACCGGCGGCTGCCCTTGCGCCTTCGCCTGGGCTGCCTGCGCCTGCGCCTGCGCCTCAGCGGCTTGCGCCTGCGCCTCGGCCACCTTGGCGAAATCCACCATGGACGGCCCGCCGCCGTACCGGGTCACGAAATAGACGATGTTGGGATCGGTCGGGTGGACGGCGTGGCGCCCGGACTCATCACCCGGCGCGCTCTGCCATTCCTTCCAGGTGATCTTGTCGCGCCCGGCCGTCATGTCGATCTCGCCCCGCCAGCCCCCCGTATCCTGGATGTTCGAGTACGCCCAGAACTTCTCCTTGGTCTGGCTCACCGCCACCGAGAACATGTGGCCGATGGGGATATTCACGGGGTGCGCGAAGGTGGCGAGGCCGTCGTGCGAGATGGAGATGCCGCCGTCGTTCACGACGAGGATGTGGTTGGAATCCTTCGGGTTGATCCACATCCCGTGATAGTCCACGTGGTTGCCTCTCAGGCTCTCCCAGGTCTTTCCCGCGTCCTTCGAACGCAAGTAGTTCAAGCCCATGACGTAGACGACGTCGGGGTTGTTGGGATCGACGCGAACCTGACCGAAGACCCAGCCGTAGGCGAACGTGCTCCGGATCCTTTCGTTGCCCTCCACCAACTTCCAGCTCTCGCCCTTGTCGTCGCTGCGGTACAGGAAAGCTCCCTGTCTGGCGGCTTCCTTCGGCTGCTGGTTGATGACCGTGTACACGACGTTGGGATTGGTCTGGCACACGCTGATCCCGACGCGCTCGCACTCCCCTTTCGAGAAGTCCGGCAACCCGTTGCCGAGCGCCTGCCAGGTCTTGCCGCCATCGGTGGTTTTGTAGAGGCCGCTCTCGACGCTCTGGACGGGATCGTTCCAGCGATAGCGCAGGCGCTGTGCCGTGCCGGCGTAGAGGATGTCGGGATTCGACGGGTCCATCGCGAGATCGATGACGCCGGTCTTCTCGTTCTTGTAGAACACCTTCTGCCAGGTCTTGCCGCCGTTGGTGGTCTTGTAGACGCCGCGGTCCGGGCTGAACGTGTACTCGTGCCCGGCTGCGGCAACGTAGACCACGTCCGGGTTGGTCGGGTGGACCAGGATCCGGGCGATGTGCTGCGTATCGGCCAGTCCCATGTAGGTGAAACGCTGGCCCGCATCGACGGACTTGAAGATGCCGATCCCGGCCATGGAACTCCGGAAGATGTTCGCTTCGCCGGTGCCGACCCACACGATCTTCGGATTGGACGGCGCGATGGCCAGGTCGCCGATCGACGCGGTCGGGAACTTCTCGAAGATGCCGGTCCACGTCACCCCATCGTCGGTGGATTTCCAGACGCTCCCTTGAGCCGCGGCGGCGTAGATGGTGGCCGGCTCCGACGGATGGGCCTCCACGTCAACCATCCGTCCGCTCGGTCGCATCGGGCCGACGGGCGTCCACTTCAGGTCCTTGAAGGGCGAGCTGGCGAGCATCGCCTGGTGTTTCTCGAACTGGCGCAGCCGTGCCTTGGCCTCGGGAGAGTCCTTGACCTCCTGCGGCGCCCCCGACGCGCGCAGCCCGAGGACGGAGAAGCCGAGCAGGAAAATGACGAGCCAGGACCGTCGCAGACGAGTGGCCGACTTCATAAGATGCCTCGCATGTCGAATGTAGGAGGTCGAATGGACGGGTCGCCCGACCTTCCGCGCCGGCACCAGACTAGCGGCTGCCGACGACCGGGTCAAGGACGGGCTGGCGGCGTCGTACCCGCGGACAGATCCTCGCAGGGTCCCTCGAGTCGATGCCGCCTGGAGTGCATCAGCCGAGGCCACAGGGCCATGCCGACCCGGGTGTGGGCCCGCGGCATTCGTGCAACAATAGGCGCGAGCACCATGCCCCGATCCCCGGACTTCGCCACGCCGCTCCTGGAGCCTCTCAAACAGGCGCTCCGCCTGATGCCGGAGGTGCGGCTCGCCGTCCTGTTCGGATCCGTTGCCGCGCGGACCGATCGGTCGCACAGCGACCTCGACGTGGGCGTTCTGCTGGAACCCACCAATGCTCCCACTCCCTCGCTGACGGTCGCCCTCGAGCGGGCAACGGGACGCCGGGTCGATCTCGTCCTGCTCGATGCGGCCCCGCCGCTGCTCCGGTTCGAGATCGCCCGCAGCGGCGTGCTGCTCGTGGAGCGGCAGCCCCACGCCTGGGCGGAGTTTCGGGCCCACGCGATGATCGACTGGTGGGACTGGGTGCCCACCGCCGACATGATGCACCGGGCGATGGCCGCGCGCCTGAAGGAGGAGGCGGAGCATGGTCCGTCGTGAGGTCGTCGCCTCCAAGGCCGGCCGGGGGCGCGGGTGGTTGAACGATGCGTCCGTGCTGCTGCTCGGGCCCCTCGACGCCTTCCTCGCCGATCACAGGGGGCGAGACCTCTCGCTCTTCTACCTCTTTCTCGCCATTCAGGAGTGCATCGACCTGGCGGCCCATTGGGTGGCCGACGAAGGCTGGGGCGAACCCGACGATGCCGGCTCCGCGTTCGACATCCTGGCGGACCGCGGCGTGATCGGCCGTGAGTCGGCGACTGCGCTTCGGGGAGCGGTGGGGCTGCGCAACCGGATTGCGCATGGGTACGCGATGCTCGACTCTCGCCGGATGTTCGCGGAAGCGAGTCCCGGCATCCCCGCCCTGCGAAGCTTCCTCCTCGCCGTCACCCGGGCGGCGGGACTCGACTAGCGAGCCCTGCCGGGCTGGTGTGTTTGCCTGGCGTGCGGGCTGCGACTACGATGCTCTCCATGCACGCCACCATCGAGGCCTTGACGTCGGAAATCCGCGCCTTTCGTGACGCGCGCGACTGGCTGCAGTTCCACAACCCCAAGGAACTCGCGGTGGCCATTGTCGCCGAGGCCGGCGAACTGCTGCAGCACTTCGTCTGGCAGAACCACGAACAATCCGAACGCCGCGTGGTGGAGCGCCGGGCCGACATCGAATCCGAGATCGCCGATGTCGCCATCCTCCTCTTCGAACTGGCCGACAACTGCGGAATCGACCTCGCCGAGGCCATGCGGGCCAAGCTCGCGCGCAACGAGGTGCGCTACCCCGTGGACAAGGCCAGGGGCTCAAGCGCCAAGTACGACCAACTGTGACCGGCGACGCCTCCTCCCCGCATCGGCGTCGCCCGCGCTACACCGGCAGATACCCTCGCCGGTTCGACGAGAAGTACAAGGAGCACGCGCCGGAGAAGTACCCGGACACGGTGGCGAAGGTGCTCGCCTCGGGCAAGACACCCGCCGGGGCGCACGTTCCGATCCTCGTGGCGGAGATCCTGGAGATACTCGATCCGCGGCCAGGCGAGACCGCCGTTGACTGCACCCTCGGCTACGGCGGGCACGCGCGAGCGCTCCTGCCGCGGTTGCAGCCGGGCGGCACGTTGCTCGGGCTCGATGTGGATCCGCTGGAGCTTCCGAAGACCGAGGCCCGGATGCGCGGCCTGGGTTTCGGCCCCGCCGCGTTCCGGGCGCGACGGTCGAATTTTGCGGGCCTGTCCAAGGCCCTCGCCGCCGAGGGACTGGCCGGCGCGGACTGCCTCCTCGCCGACCTCGGCGTCTCCTCGATGCAGCTCGACAGCCCGGGCCGCGGCTTCTCCATCAAGGCTCCCGGGCCGCTCGACATGCGGATGAACCCCAACCGGGGCCAGCCAGCGTCGACTCTCCTCCGCCAGATCTCCGCGCACGACCTGGCGGCGCTGCTCGACGAGGTCGATGAGCCGCGCGCCCATCGCCTGGCTGACGCCCTGGCGGGAACGGCCATCGAGCAGACGACGACGCTGGCCAACGCCATCCGTGCGGCGCTGCCCGGGACGCCCGACGAGGAGCGAGAGCCGAGCGTCCGCCGGGTGTTCCTGGCCCTCCGCATTGCTGTGAACGAGGAGTTCACCGCGCTCGACATGCTGCTCCGGCAGTTGCCGGCGTGCGTGAAGGCGGGCGGCCGCGTGGCCATCCTGACCTTCCATTCCGGTGAGGATCGGCGCGTGAAGAAGGCGTTCCAGGCCGGGCAGCGCGAGGGCGCCTACACCGCGATTGCGGACGAGGTCGTGCGCCCGAGCCCCGAGGAATGCCGCGCCAACCCGCGCGCCCTGGCGACGAAACTGCGCTGGGCCAGGCGGTAAGGACCCTGACCACAATGACTTCGGCTTCTTGGACGCCGATGCATCCCGCCTGGCTGCGTTGCTCGTCGCATGCATATTCCCGATATGCGCACGCCTCGCGCCTGGCCAGTCGGGCGCCTCGACGCTCAAGATGCCGAGCCTATTGCGGTCAGGGTCCCAGTGAAGCTTCGCCTCAAACCGCCCGGGAGGCGCGGGCCGTCATCGGTTGCCCCTCTCTGTCGCGGCGCAGGACTTCAGTCCTGCAGTTCGGCCTACCCGGCCGGGCCCCGCTGACGGCCGCCGGACGCGGACACGCGACCCGCTCGACACGGCGGAGAAATGCGCCTGCCGCCAGCGAGCACTCCGCTATCGGCCGCTCACTCACGCTGCGGCCACGCCGATCACGCTCACGGCGCCTTTCTCGTGCTGACGCCAATCGCCGTGCTCGCAGGGCCGCTCCGCCCGCACCCGCCGGCCCTCGGCGCCAGCGAGGTGTCGCCTCAAGCCGCCCAACACGACAGTGGTTCACCCGCCTCGCTGGGAGCCTTGTTGGCCGGCCCCGCGACGCGCAGGGCGACGACATCTTCCAAGGCCACCGTCAGTCCGGCGGTGAGCCCCGAAGGGGCCCAAGACAGATTCCAGGGCGGCCCGCGTGAAACGTGCTTCAATCGTCACGACTTCGGCCCTGGAAGATGTCTCAGTGCGCCGGCCGAGTACTGTCGGGGCTCGATGGGCCAGGTCAACAGCGAGGAGGATCCCCGTGTTCAAGAGCAACGCCGTCCGAAGTTGCGTGGAGCTCCACGAGATCGAGCTCAGCCGGTTCTACGAAACCTGGGAGGCGTTTCGCGCCTCCGGCACGCCGCTGCCGGAGACGGCCGACCCGGCGTACCAATCGGCCGACGACCTCGGTGGCCACGTCTTCCGCTCCGCGCGCAGCTACCTCGCGTGGATTGGTGAGTGCGTGACGCGTCCGGTGACCGACATCGATGAGGACACCGATCGCCTCAGCATTGCGCGCAAGGGCCGAGCCTTTGTGGACCAGGTTCTCGCGGCCTGGCGTCGCCACCTCGCCCTGCTGGAGAACGCGGAGCTGGCGCCGACGGTCTACCAGTCCCGCTGGGGCGAGGGCTACAACATCGAGCAGATGCTGGAGCACGCGGTGGTGCACCCGATGCGGCATCGGATCCAGTTGGAGCGTTTGATGGGACAGCGTGCGCCGTCGCCGCACGACTGATATCCTCTTGCCCGGAGGTACTGCCGTGGCAACTCGCGAACGGTTTGGCGTGGCGATGGACACCGACCGCATGGTGGCGCAGTTCATGGACATGGTCCGCGTCGACAGCGAGTCGGGCGACGAGACGCGTTTCATGGCGTGGCTGGTGCCGAGGCTCGAGGAACTCGGCGCGCACGCACGTCTAGACGACTACGGGAACCTCATCGCGAAGCTGCCCGCGAAGAACAGCAGCGCCGCTCGCGTCCTGCTGTCGTGCCACGGCGACACGGTGAAACCGGGCAAGGGCATCCAGCCGGTGCTGCAGGACGGCGTCATCCGTTCCGCCGGGGACACCATCCTGGGCGCCGACGACAAGGCCGGCATCGCCGAGATGATCGAGACCCTCCGGGTCGCGCCGGTCTACCCGCCCATCGAGATCGCCATCTCCCGCCAGGAGGAAGTCGGCCTGCTCGGCGTCAAGCAGCTGGACTTCAGCCAGATCTCCGCGACCCGCGGCTTCCTGCTCGACAACGACACGCTCGACACCATCATCACGGGCGGGCCGTCCTACTTCGCCATCGACGTGACGGTGAAGGGCAAGGCCGCCCACGCCGGCATGGAGCCCGAGAAGGGCATCAACGCGATCCAGGCCGCCTCGCGCGCGATCGCGGCGCTCGCGCTGGGCCGGCTGGACCGCGAGACGACGGCGAATGTCGGCATCATCCAGGGTGGCATGATCCGCAACGGCGTGCCCGACACGTGCACCTTCGCCGCCGAGTGCCGCAGCCTCACGCACGCCAGGGGACAGGCGGTGGCCGACGACATGGTGGCGGTCGTCCGCCGCGAAGCGGAGGCCGGTGGCGCCCAGGTGACCATCCAGGTGAACAACCTCTGCCAGGCCTCGTTCATCGCCGACGATGCCTGGACGGTGCGCATCGCCCAGCAGGCCTTGTCCGCGCTCGGCATCCAGGCCATGCCGGCGGTCATGTGCGGCTTCACCGACGCGTCGATCTACAACAACCATGGCATCGAGATGGGCGTCGTCGGGATCGGCGCGCGCATGGAGCACTCAACCGACGAGCACATCTACGTGGAAGACATGGAGCGCGCGGTCGCGATGATGGTCGAGATCCTGCGGCTGAGCGCCTGAGGCTTGGTCTTGCAGGGCGGGGCTTCCCGCCTCCGCGCGGTCATGGGTCGGACCGCGCTACGGCGAGGCCGCCGTAGTTCCCGTGGAGAACCGGGGAACGAAGGCTGGCAGCCCTGCCGTCGTCGCGGGGCTTCAGCCCCGCGGGCGGGCGCGGATCTCCGCGCACAGCCCGGTCTCGCCGGGCCGATGAAACGTCAGGGCGAGATCCAGACGCTATGATCGACTCGGTGACGATCGCGAGGCCGAGGCCCTTGCCGTCCGGGCGGCGCGTGCGCGCCTCGGAGCCGCGGAACCAGCGCGTCGTGAGCTGGGCCAGTTCCTCGTCGGTGACGCCCGGACCGTCGTCGGTCACCGACAGCACGAACCCGGCGTCTGCGCGATCGAGCAGCACCGCCACGTGCCCGCCCGCGTGGTTGTAGCGGATCGCATTGTCCACCAGGTTGCTCAGCGCTTGTTCGAGCAGCGTGTGATCCGACGGGGCGACGAGCGGCGGATCGGGCACAGCGACGTTCAACTCGACGCTCGAGGCGCGCGCGATGGGGCGGTGGCGCGCCACGACGCGCTCGACGAGCGCGGAGAGATCGACGGGCGAGAGCACGACCGGCGCGCTCGACTCGTCGAGCTTCGTGGCGGCGCCCAGGTTGCGCAGCAGCGACGCCATGTAGTGCGCCTCCTGCACGGCGGCGCGCACGTGCTCGCGGTGTGCGGGCGCCTCGAGCTCGCGATCGAGGTCGGCGAGATGGCCCTGCAGGACGGTGAGCGGGATGGCGACGTCGTGCGTGGTGTTCGCCACGAATCCGCGCAGGGCCTCTTCCCGGGCCTGCACCTCCATCAGGTGTTCCCGGACCCGCCGGCCGGCCTCGTTGAACGCGCCGGCGAGCGCCGCCACTTCGTCCGGCCCTTCAATCGCGACGGGCTCCGCGTAGTGTGACGCGGCCGAACGAAGCACCCCGTCCGCGAGACGGCGCAGCCTCGCGATGACCGGTCCGGCGGCAACCCATATTGCCGCGAGCACGCTGAACACCACCAGCACCAGCGCGACGATCTGGTCCCGAAGCTCCCCGGAGCGCGGATCGCGCTGCGCCTCCGGAGGCTCCCACAACGATTGCCGCGGCACCCACAGGCGCCGCGCCTGCCTCCGATCCGGGCAGGCCGGGGGACCCCGCGTCGGCCGGGCGCGCGACGCCGCCCGTTGTTGCCAAGGGGCCGGATGCGGAGCTCAGGGGCCTGACAGCGCTCGGCCTGGTCGTCGAGGATTTGAGTTCGCAGGCGGCCGCCTGCGGCTTGAGCCAGGCTCCGATCGAAGCGGTCGCGTCGAAGAGCCTGTCCGACGCCGGGTTCAAGGTCCGCCGTAACTCGGACGAGGATACCTACGTCTACGTCCACATCATCACGACGAGTGTGTCCCCCGCGTTGTGCGTTTCGAGATACGACGTGTTCCTCTCTACACACACGACCGCCACCCTGTCGTATCAGGCGACCCCCGTGCTCGTGCAGGTGTCGCTGCTGCGCAAGGGCGGCATCGCCGGCGGGGCCCCTGGCACGCACGCTGAAATTGTCGTTCGCAATGTCAAGCAGTATGTCGATGAACTGGCGACGCGGATCCGTGACGCCAATCGGCAGCAACTGCTCCCCAACCCGCCCTCGACGGGCGAGATGCCCGTCCCACGCAGCCCCCATGCCCGCCCCGGCACTACCCGCCCCAGCATTTGACAGTGCCGGAACGGAGGTTCAGTATGCATAGCGAACCGCACATACCCCTTCCCTTTTGTCGTGCAAGGAGGCCCCTCATGCGACGGGTTGTCTTCGTGTTTGTCGTCGCCATCGCGCTGTTCACGCTGGCAGGACTGGCCCAGCAGGCCGCAACCGATGGGCCGTACAAGGTCCTCAAGACAACCAAGGTCGGCGGTGAAGGTGGCTCTGACTACATCTATGCCGAGGTCGTCGGACGCCGGCTGTACATTCCGCGTGGTGGCACGCGGGCCGTTCCGGCAACCGACACCACGCCAGAAAAGCCCGCCGTGCCCGGCCGGATCACGGTCTTCAATCTCGACACGCTCGAACCGGTCGGCGAGATTCCCGACACCGGGGGGAACGGCGTGGCGGTCGATCCGAAATCGGGCCACGGCTTCTCCAGCAGCAAGCCGGTCTGTATGTTCGACACCAGGACGCTGAAGCTGATCAAGAAGATCGATGTGGGCGCCGCCCAGCCGGACGGCATCCTCTTCGATGCCTTCAACGACAGAGTCTACGTCTTCAGTCACCCGACGAAGGACGCGACGGTGATCGATGCCAAGGACGGCACCGTGCTGGGCACGATCGATCTGGGCGGCGTCCCGGAGCAGGGCGTGGCCGACGGCAAGGGCAATCTCTGGGTCGTCATGCAGGACGCGCAGGGGAGCGTCACGGCCGTTGACGCCAGGACGATGAAGGCGACCGGGCACTATCCGTTCGGCGACAAGGGCGGCTGCAACGGGCTCGCCCTGGACGGGAAGAACCACGTGCTGTTCGCGGCGTGCGCCAGATCTGGAAACCCGCCGGCGCAGCCGCCGCAACCGATGATGGTGATCCTGAGCTCCGAGGACGGCAAGATCATCACGACCCTGCCGCTCGCCGGAGGGTCGGATGGCGCGGTGTTCAACCCGGCGACGATGGAGGTCTTCAGCTCGCACGGCAATGGCACGATGACCATCGTCAAGGAGAAGAGCCCCACCAGTTTCGAGGTCGAGCAGAATCTCCAGACGATGATGGGTGCCCGAACGCTGACGCTCGACAAGAAGACGAACCACATCATGACCATGAGCGTCGAGCGTGGGCCGGCACCGACGCCGCCGCCCGCCGGGGGCCGCGGGGGCCAGGGCCCGGCGATACCGGGTTCGTTTTCGGTCCTTGTGATCGGCAAGTAGTTACGCGCCACCATCCTTCGCCGTGAGCATCGTCGAACGGCGGAGGATGGTGGTACCTTGTTCCGAGACCCGCACTCGCGTGTGCGCCGGCGGGGACCGCAGACTCCTCAGGACATCTCGCGCGAAACGCGATGACTTTCACCGCGGATTGTTGAAGCGATTCAGCAAAGATCCGATCGCCTGGAGCGCACGATCGAGCACATCGGGGCCGGGCATCGGGATCTTCAGGTAGTCGCGACCCGTCTGTGGATCCCGCTCCACGAACCGCAAGCCCTCGTGCCGGATGTCCGGCGAGGTCCGTGACGCCGCCGCCAACTGCTCGAGCAGCGTGAGGCCAGTCTGCAGCAGGCCCGCCCACGGATCGGCTGCCGCCGGTGCGGCAGGCGTCGGGCCGGTGCCGCGCTCCGGCGTCCCGCGCTCCTCGACATCCGATGCCGCGACGCGCGACGCGTCGTCGCGCTCCTCGACCTGCTCTTCGACGGTCGGCTCGACGATGGCGGCGGTCGTCTTCTCGACACTTTCCATGAAGCGTGTCAGGCGGCTGCCGCCCAGGAACACTTCCTTCTCGCCGCCGTCGAGCACGCCCGCGAACAGCGATTTCTTGAACTTCAGGACCGAGAGCATCCCCTCTTCGATGGTGCCCTGCGCGACGAAGTTGACCACCCGGACCGGCTGCCGCTGGCCGAGGCGGTGCACGCGGCCGATGCGCTGTTCGAGCACCGCCGGGTTCCACGGCAGATCCATGTTCACGACGACCGACGCGTGCTGAAGGTTGAGCCCGACGCCTGCCGCGTCGGTGGCCAGGAACGCGCGGCAGCGTTCGTCCTCGCGGAAGCGGTCGATCAGGTTCTTGCGCTGCGGCCCGACCAGACCGCCGTGGAACAGGACGTGATCGAACCCTTTCTTCTCGATTCGCCTGACCAGCAGCTCGTGCATCCGGAGCCACTGGCTGAAGATGACAGCCTTGGCGCCCGCCTGCTCGAGCACCTCGTCGAGCAGCGTCGTCAGTTCGTCGGCCTTGACGCCGAAATCCGTCTCATGATCCAGCAGGTACGTGCTGTCGCAGCTCATGCGCATGTACTGGAGCGCGATCATGAGCCTGCGCTGATCCGCTTCGGAGAGGAACTTGTAGCGGCGCCACTTGGCGACGATCCTGGCGACGATCTCGCGGTTCTCTTCGTGGTGGGTGAGCTGCTGGGGCGTCATCGGCACGAAGAAGTTCTTGTCCAGCCGCTCGGGGAGCTGCGTGAGCACCTGGGTCTTGGTGCGCCGAAGCAGGATCGGGGCCAGCGTCTTGCCGATCCGGTCGAGGTCGCGGTACCCCACCACCTTTCCGTGCTCGTCGTGGACCTGGTGATCGGCAAGAAACCTGAAGGTCGGCCCGAGGCGGTGCTTGTCCACGAAGCCGACGATCGACGCCAGTTCCTCGAGCCGGTTTTCGAGCGGTGTTCCCGTGAGCACGATCGCGTAGGGCGAGGCGATGCGCTTCACCGAGCGGGCGGTACGCGTGTTCCAGTTCTTGATGCGCTGCGCCTCGTCCAGGATGACCAGATCCGGCGACCACGATCCGATCAGGTCGAGATCCGCGTGGACGGTGTCGTAGTTGGTGATCTTGAAGAAGGCGTCCGGCGCCGCGTAGTCCTGCTCGCGGTGCGCGCGCAACCCGCTGACGACCCTCACCGCGCGGTCGGCGAATCGGGCGATCTCGCGCTCCCACTGGTGCTTGAGTGAGGTGGGACAGACGACGAGCACGCGCTCCACGCCGAACCGGCGCGCCATGATCTCAGCGGCGGCGATCGCCTCGATGGTCTTGCCGAGTCCCATCTCGTCGCCGATGAGACAGCGACCCGCCCGCGCGGCGAACAGGGCGCCCTCGCGCTGGTAGTCGTAGAGCTCGCCCTTGATGAGCGCGCGGAGGCCGGCGTCGCGGACCCCGCGCGGAAACGCCTCACCGATGGCCCGCTCGCGGCGCGTTCGGTCGCGCACTTCGGCCACCAGGCTCAGCACATCGTCGTAGCACCGGAGATCGTGTTCGAACGTCGACGCTTCCGACAGGAACGACTCGAAGGTCGCGAACGCCTCCGGGCGCAGCGTGTGCTGGGAATCGAAGTACCGGGCGGCCAGCCTGGCGAGGGTCTGGGGACAGGCCGTCCCCGGCCGGAACCTCACTTCGCGCTTCGCGCCGTAGGCCAGGACGACCTCGCTGTGCGCCGGCGCACACCCCCGCGCGAGCGCCGTCCGCCCTCCGCGCTGGCGTTCGAGCGTTCCCAGGACGAACTCGACGTGCTTGCACGTGCCGAGCGTGTTGGTGGCAAAGTCGGCGCAACTGCAGTAGTTGTCGCCCGGCCGGGCGCCGCGGATGCTGACTCGGTACGTGTTGCCCGATTGCGGGTTCGTCACCTGGAAGTCGGAGAACACCCGCTCGGTGCCCGTGTTCCTCAGCGTGAACGCCTGCTCGCGTCCGAACTGCCGGCGCAGCTCGCGTTGCCAGGCCTCAAGCGACAGGTCTTCCGGTTTGTGCAGGCGTGACAGCTTGCGAGCGGCGTTGCTTGCCATGGTGTGCGTTCCTCCCCAGCCAGGGGCGTCCTTCGTCGGAAGCCTCAGACGATAGCACAGCGCGTCCCGGCGGTCGCCCCCCCCACGTCATAGCCGAAGCACCCTGTTGCTGCCGCCGCCGGGCGGGAGCGAACGCCGCGCGCGATATAATCGCGCTGGTCATCGGGCCAGGGCATTTCCTAGGAGGCTTTCATGAAGAATCGGATGACGATCGGCGCCGCCGTGTTCCTGGTTCTCGCCGTCAGCGCCCTCGCTGTTGCGGCCGGACCGCTGTTCTTCGACAAGTCCGAGTACGCCGCCCGTCGGGCCAGGTTGATGGAGAAGATCCCCGACGGGGTCGCGATACTGCTCGGGGCCACCCCGGTCACCGGCGGCGAGTTCTTCCAGAGCAACGACCTGATGTATTTCGCGGGCGTGGAGATCCCCAACGCCGTACTCATCATCGACGGCCGGTCGAAGACGAGCACGCTCTTCTTCACCATCACGGACAGCGGCGCCCGCAACGAGGGGATCAGCCTGGACCTCGTTCGCGATGCCGCGACCGTTACCGGCATCGAGCGCGTCTCGCCCATCGACCAGTTCACGCCGACCCTTGCCAGGCTGGCCGGCTCGGGTGCCGTCCTCTACACGTCCTTCAAGCCCGAGGAGCTGGCGCGCGAGGCCTCGGCCGAGAAACTCGGCACGCTGCAAAACTCCATGACCCTGAACCTGTGGGACGGCCGGCTGACTCGCGAGCTCCAGTTCGTGAAGAACCTCGGCGAGCGATTCCCCCAGGCCGTGGTCAAGGACGTTGCGCCCTTCATCTGGGCGCTTCGCGCGATCAAGTCGCCGGCCGAGATCCAGCACCTGCGCAAGGTCGGCCGCCTCGGCGTGGAAGCCCATCTGGCGATGATGCGAGCCACTGGAGTCGGGGTTCCCGAGTACCAGATGTCGGCCGCCTTCGAGTACGCCGTCAAGAAGGCCGGCGCGCGCGACCTCGCCTACAACGTCATCATCAGCTCGGCCGCGAATCATCCCTATCTCCACTACTACCGCCACGACCGCATCCTGAAAGACGGCGACTTCATCGTCGTCGACGCCGGACCGAACCTGGACTACTACGTCGTGGACATCTCGGCCTCGTACCCGGCCAGTGGCACGTTCACGCCGCGCCAGCGCGAGATCTACGAAGCGGCCTGGGCGATCGAAGAAGCCTGCAAGCAGGTCTACCGGCCCGGCATCGAGGCCAGGGACGTCCAGCCCCAGGTCCTCGAGATCCTGAAGAAGAAGGGCTTCAACGTGGACAAGGACCTGTTCAAGATCAGGACGATGCAGACGGGGGTCAGCCACAATGTGGGGATGGCGGTCCACGACGTCAGCGCCGGGCCGCGCGGTCCGCTTCGCCCGGGCATGGTGTTCGCCTGCGACATCTACGCCGTCTTCGCCGGTGAGGATCTGGGCGTACGGGTCGAAGACACGATCGTGATTACTGAAACGGGCTGCGAGAACCTGACGCCGGGCCTGCCGCGGACAATTGCCGAGATCGAAGCGTTCATGAAGAAGAAGTAGCGGTCGCAGTGGCTCGCCGGTGAAAGACCGGCGGGGAGGAGTTCGCGGAGAAGGGAGAGTCGCCTGCGCCACGGGCGCCAGGCCATTGAAAGTTGGGCGCCTCGCCGGTCTCGGTGTTCACGCCGGACTTTCACCGAGGGCCGTTATGGCTGCACTCGGTAGTCGATCCACAGATCCCCGGGCGTGAACCCGCGCGGCAGGCCCCCCTTCGGGCGAGGGCCCCGTGGAGCGTTCTCCACATCGACACAATCGCTGCGCACCACCGTCTGGCCCGGAGCGTGCGCTCCCAGCTTCGCGAGCAGCGGCATCCGGGGGATCGTGGGGAACGGGAGCGTCTGCGTCGGCACCATCACCGCCAGCTCCGACTTGAGCGCGTTCACCACGTCCACCGGCGTCGCGTTCTCGCTGCCGTGATGCCCCACCTTCAGGAAGTCCACCTCGGCGAGCAACCGCTCGGCGCCCGGTGTGCCGATCCACGACTGCCAGCTGCCCCACTGCGCGTCGCCGGGAAACAGCAGCGATCGTCCCTGGAAGCGGAAGAGGATGACGAGGCTCGTGTTGTTGCGCACCTTCTCGAGGGCCAGCGCCAGGCGATCGGCAGGAACTTCCGCCATCTGGTGCAGTTGCTCCAGTTCGTCGAGCGACAGCGTCGGCTGCCCCTGCCCGACAATGGCCTGGTAGTCCAAGTCGCCCACGCGGATTTCGAGGTTCGGGAATGGATGGACGGCGTTGGTTTCGGCGCCTCCAGCCGTGAGAAACCGCTGACTTGCGGGCGGGGCCTCACGTCCCAGGAATTCGGTCTTCCTGGACGGCGCCAGGATATCGGCCGACAGTCCCGCGATGCCTGCCACCTTGGCCATCGACGCGCCCGCCGCGAGATACTGCGGTTGTACGCCGGTGCCGAACGCACGCGCCAGTTCCGACTTCGCCTTCCCGTTGCCTCTCAGGTTGCCGACGGCTGCCAGCGCCGGTTCGTATGTCGCCGGGTTGTGGCTCGCCGCCGCCGCGAGCCGCAGGTGCTGCTCGAGCCTGTCGTACTGCGCGAGCTGCTTGCGCTCGAATGCGGCCGCGTCCTCGTCGTGGGGATTGTCCGTCCACGGCATCCAGACGTCGCCGATCTCGAAGCGCGCGAAGCGGTCCGCGAACTGGCCGAAGCCGGAAATGTGGTCGCGGTGCGCGTGCGTGGCCACCAGCAGCGCCAGCTTGCGCCCCGTGGTCGACTCGATGTTGTCCATCACCCCGCCCATCGTCCCGATGTCCCCCTTCTGGTGGACGCCGAAATCTATCAGGACGTGGCGGGCCGACGCTGCGGCTCCGAACGACATCAGGAAGCAGTCGCCGAAGCCGGTACGATACATGCGAATGCGCAGTCGTGTGGCCATGGTCAGTACCCGCGGTGAATGGTCTCGAAGCGCAGATCGCGCGTGGGATCGAATGCCACGTACGGAGCCAGGGCGAACGAGTTCCCCATCCGCCGCAGGTGCTCCCGCTGCCGCTCGAGGCGCGCCTCGCCGGCGGGGCCGTCAATCGGCTTCGAGATCGAGAAGCGCACCTCGCCCTGCCTGCTGATGAGGAGCGTGGTGCCGCCGCGGAACGTGAAGGTGCCGGCGTCGGGATTGCCCGGCTCCACCTCGATGCCGTCCCGCTTCTGCACCAGTTGCGCGACGATCTGGCGCTGCAGCGAGCCGTCCGGGCGGACACGGTACAGCGGATGGAGGGATTGTGGCTGCACCCTGTACCCGGGCGACAGGCCGAGTTCCGCTCGATAGCTTTCAGCCTTGCCCCACAGCCGCTCGTAGATCTGCTCCTCGTTGTCGGCGATCGGCTCGTCTTCGAAGGCGTTGATGGTGGCCCACAACCGCAAGAAGTCCGGGTTCACGTCGCTCGAGCGCGTGCCCGCGTAGGGTTCCCAGGCCAGCGCCTCGTCGCTGTAGGACACAACGCCTTCCGGACGCACGCCGCGCGCGCGAAACGCGCTGACCAGTGCCGCACGGTAGCCGCCGGCATCATCGGCCATCGCGTCGCGGTCGGCGGTGACGAGCGCCCGCAGGTAATCGCCGAACGTGATGTCCACAGGGGGGCAGTAGTCCAGCGCGCGGACGCAGATGGTCTGGATGCGGTTGGCCGCCCGCGCGGCCTGCTCGGCCAGCCGGTTTGCGAGGTCCGCGTGCAAAAAGTGCGGGACGATGGCGCGGCCGTCCGGGTACGCCATTCGGATGAGATCCCGCGTGCGGTTGATGTAGACGCTGAAGAAGGCGTCGAACACCGCCGCCACGAGGATGCCGCCGCGGTCGTGCGGCTCGAAGGTCCTCGCCAGTGCCCCCGGATCCGGCGGCGTCCCAAGCGCGCTGCGCAGCGCCTGGCGGTTGCCCATCGCCTCGCCGAATTGGCGGGCGAGCTCCACCATCGGGTTGTTCTCGCCCACCTCGGCCTGGATCATCGCCCCGCCCGCCGCCGCGCTCACGTCGGGCGAAAGCTGCCGGCGATGGATCAGGCCGCCGGTCCGCTGGATGGTGTCGAGCAGCGAGTCCTTGAAACTGAAGTGCTGGAGCAGCGCGACGATGTCGGCGAATCCCTCGTGGAAGGCGGCTGCGTCGGGGCCCGTCGGATCGGTGAAATACTCGCGAATGCCGTCGAGAATGGCGTGCGTCGTCTCGTGGACGATGATGTCGTGCGAGAGGCACGTGAAAACCACTTGCCCAGGCAGGCTCACGCCGGCATCGTCTGCCGAGGCGTTGAAATAGCCGAAACAGAGGGCGCGTCGAGCCGGGTCGTAGTACGCGTTGGCGTCCTGCATCGCGTGCGGGTGGACCTTCAGGCGTCCGTGGTACGGCGCATCGCGCCGCCCGGTGTCGGGCTTCCACGTGATCTCGCGGCCGAGCGCCAGCTCGAAGCGGCGCAACGTGTCCATGATGACCGCATAGACCATCTGCTGGTGGAACAGGGGGTCCGACTCGGATGGAGGCAGGCCGTTCTGGCCGAGAATCTCCGCCGCGTCGAGGTCCACGCCCTCGTAGTAGCACCGGTTCGAGGCGTCGTAGTCGATGACGGCGATCTTGCGGCCGACCGGGCCCCTGGCGAGTTTCTCGTAGGGGACGCGGACGGTCAGGCGATTCTCGAACCGCGCGCCGCGCGAGGGGTCGAAGGCGTAGACCGTCAGCATTCGCTCCCGCGGGCTCGACTGTGCTCGTGCACGTGGCATGCGTGTCATCCGCCTTTCGTCTCGACGACTCTCGCATTCACGGACTGCGCACCGTGCCCGCACGGTACCCCCGCTTGACGCACAGTTCAAGAGGATTGGGGGATGTTTGCACAGAGAATTGCCCTTGGCGACTCAGTTCAAGGGCGAGCTCACGGAGCTCCATGGGGATGCCCTTCGCGCTGACATCGAGCACGATGAGGAGGGTGTCGTCGCACCTGCCCGGAGCCGGGAAGACGGTGCTCGGTGCAGCCCTCGTCGCTGCTCGCGGTCGCAATGCGCTGGTCCTCGTGCACCGAAGAGACGCTGAGTGAGGAGGAGCGTCGCGCGTAGGTCAGCAAGGACATCGTGACGACGAGCATCGAGGTCCGCGTGGCCTGGGCTCGCTCGCCTCACGACCGAGGAAGCCGGGGCGCGCTGCTCGGAGCGGGCTTCAGACTGATCCGGACGAGAGGCAGTCATCGCATCTGCCTTCGCAGCGCCACCCGCATCGTGGGTCCCGTCCACTCAGGCGAAGTCCTCCATCCCAGGACCTCGACGGGCCTGGCCGGCGGCCGTTGGCCCCGGTCGAGAATGACCGTGAGTGTTTTTGACACTGGTCAAAAATCACTGTATGCTTTCTCTTGTGCGCATGCTGACCCGCTACCTCCGCACTCAGATCGCACAGGATCTGACGCGCAAGATGGTGTTCGTCGCGGGCCCCCGGCAGGTCGGAAAGACCACCCTCGCGCGCAGCCTCCCGAATGCAAAGGCCGGCTACCTGAACTGGGACGTCGCCGAACACCGCGAGCGGGTCCTCAGGCGCGAGCTGCCGCCCGCGCCACTCTGGATCTTCGACGAGTTGCACAAGTACCGCTCGTGGCGGAACTACCTCAAAGGCCTCTTCGACAACCGCCCGGCGGGGCAGCAGATCCTGGTGACCGGAAGCGGGCGGCTGGACCTCTATAGCTTCGGCGGCGATTCGCTCCAGGGTCGGTACCACCTCCTGCGGCTGCACCCCTTGTCGGCGGCCGAACTGCATCTGCGGACCACCGCGGCGCTGGGCGATCTGCTGACGCTGGGTGGTTTTCCGGAACCCTACTTTGGCGGCTCCGAGCTCGAGGCGCGCCGCTGGTCGCGCGAGCATCGCACGCTGCTTGTCCGTGAGGAACTCGCCAGCCTGGAGCGCGTGCACGACCTGGGTAATGTCGAACTGCTCATGCTGCGCCTGCCGGATCTGGTCGGGTCGCCGCTCTCAATCAACGCGCTGCGCGAGGACCTGCAGGTCAGCCACAAGACCGTCGCCAGCTGGATCCAGGTGCTCGAGCGTCTCTACGCCATCTTCCGGCTGGCGCCATTTGGACACGCCCGGATCCGCGCCGTGAAGAAGGAACAGAAGCACTACCACGTCGATTGGACGGTCGTGCCTGAGGCAGGGCCCCGCTTCGAGAACCTGGTGGCCGCGCACCTGCTGAAATGGGTGCACTACGAGCAGGACGCCAGGGGACGCGACCTGGACCTGCGCTACTTCCGGGACACGGATGGCCGGGAAGTCGATTTCGTGATCACCGCGGGGCGTGCGCCGATCCTCTTCGTCGAGGCCAAATGGGCGGATGCCGAGATCGATCGCGGACTGCGGTATCTGAAGGCGCGGTGGCCGCACGCGGAGGCCTGGCAGGTATCGGCCACGGGCAAGAAAGACTACGTCAGCGCCGAAGGCATCCGGGTCGCGCCGGCCCTGAGCCTGCTGCTGCAGTTGGTCTGACGACCTCACCCACGCGCTGTTGAACAGTCCGGGAGCGTCCGGGAGCGATTTTCGGCCCTCGAGACGCGGGGTTGTCGCCATGCCCGATTGGGCAATCATGGCGAACGGCGTATGATCCGGATGGAACGGCGCCCATCCTAGACATCTTCCAGGGCCGGAGGCGTGACGATTGAGGCGAGTTTCACGCGACCGCCCTGGAACCTGTTTGAGGCCCTTTCGGGGCTCACCGCCGGACTGACGGTGGCCCTGGAAGATGTCGTCGCCCCGCGCTTCGCGGGGCCAGCCAACAAGGCTCCCAGCGAAGCGGCGTGAACCGCCGTCATGCTGGGCGGTTTGAGGCAACGCTTCGCTAGGAGACTCGTTGTGACCCGAGAAGAACTGCTGGCGAGGATCTCCGTCGATCCCAACGTCTGTTTCGGGAAACCCTGCATCCGGGGCCACAGGATCTGGGTGTCGTTGATCCTCGATCTGCTGGCGAGCGGGATGAGCATCCCGGAGATTCTCGACGGCTACCACATCGAGGAGGCCGACGTGCGCGCGTGTATCGCCTACGGGGCCGAGATGGCCCGCGAGCGCTACGTCGTCGTGGAGGCGGTGGCTCGCTGATGCGGTTGAAACTCGACGAGAACTTCGGCAGGCGAGCCGCCGAGATTCTGGCTGCCGCCGGCCACGACGTGGCGACCGAAAGCCTGTGCCGGGCGACTGACCATGAGGTGGCCCGCCTCTGCCGCGCCGAGGGGCGCTGTCTTGTGACGCTCGATCTCGACTTCGGCAATCCCCTCGTATTCAAACCTGCGGACTACACGGGACTCGCGGTCGTCCGACTCCGTGACAAGGCCGAACCCGCGGACCTCGAGCGCGCGTTGCGCCTGCTCGCCGCGGGGCTCGAGACGGGATCGATCGTCGGAAAGTTGTGGATCGTCGAGCCCACCCGACTCCGGGAGTACCTGCCAGAGAACTGATCAGCCGGCGGCTCCAATTCAGCCAGCCCGCCTTCGCCCTGGCAGCCCGTGGTGTAAGTCCCGCCGGCATTCGGCCACCGCAGCATCTCGCCTGGCGGCGTTGC
>Ga0315273_10000967_pt1 | contig 31553 bp, 29 predicted proteins | sample YL17G02_0_MG_FD_205753 | JGI IMG/M metagenome (GOLD analysis project Ga0315273, IMG submission 205753) | Sediment microbial communities from Yellowstone Lake, YNP, Wyoming, USA - YL17G02_0 | ecosystem: Environmental > Aquatic > Freshwater > Lake > Sediment | place: USA: Wyoming | collected... | reverse complement strand
AACGTTCCCCATTTTGGCAGATCATCAGGCTGACCCTAACCGCGAGGAGAGTCGTATGACCGAACGAGTGCGAGAAATTCTCAGCTGGTATGCAAGCGACAACCCGGGAACGCGGGCGAACTTGGCGCGCCTCCTGAACCACGGGCGTCTCGGCGGTACCGGGAAGCTCGTCATCTTGCCCGTAGACCAAGGCTTCGAGCACGGCCCGGGCCGAAGCTTCGCGGCGAATCCGGCCGGCTACGATCCGAACTACCACTTCCAGCTCGCGCTCGACGCCGGCTGCAACGCGTACGCCGCTCCGCTCGGCTTCATCGAGGGGGGCGTCGCGCAGTTTCCCGGTGCGCTTCCGCTGATCCTGAAGCTCAACAGCCACGACGTGCTCTACGACGAGAAGGACCCGTGCTCGTCGGTCACTGGCAGCGTCAAGGAAGCGCTGCGGCTGGGATGCGCGGCCGTCGGCTTCACGATCTATCCGGGCTCGTCGCGCATCCGCGAGATGTACGAGCAGCTGCGCGAGATCGCCGAGGAGGCGAAGAGCGTCGGCCTGGCCGTCGTCGTGTGGTCGTACCCGCGCGGCTCGAGCCTCAGCAAGGAAGGCGAGACCGCGATCGACGTCGTCGCCTACGCCGCGCACATCGCCGCCGAGCTCGGCGCGCACGTCGTCAAGGTCAAGGTGCCGACCGCGCACATCGAGCTCGCCGAGGCCAAGAAGGTCTACGAGAAGGAACGAATCCCCGTCGGCACGATCGCCGAGCGCATCCGCCACGTGGTGCAGAGCGTCTTCGATGGCCGCAGAATCGTCATCTTCTCGGGTGGAGCCACGAAGGGCGACCAGGACATCTTCGAAGAGGTGCGCGGCATCCGCGACGGCGGCGGCTTCGGCTCGATCATGGGCCGGAACTCCTTCCAGCGGAAGAAGCCCGACGCGATCAAGTTCCTCGACACGGTGATGCGGATCTATTCCGGGGAGCTCAAGTAGCCCTCTCGTTCCACAATACTCTGACCGGCCGGGTCGAGCCCTTCGAGCCGCTCGCTCCGGGCAAGGCCGGCGTCTACGTCTGCGGGGTCACGGTCTACGACCGTTGCCATGTCGGCCATGCCCGCGTGTTCGTCGCCTTCGACGTGCTGCACCGGTATCTGCGCGCGCGTGGTTACGACGTCACGTTCGTCCGCAACATCACGGACGTGGACGACCGGATCATCGATCGCGCGCAGGCGCTGGGGATCGCGGCAGGCGAGCTTGCCGAGCGGAACATCGCCGAGTTCCACCGCGACGTCGGCGCGCTCGGCTGCTTGGCGCCGAGCCACGAGCCGCGCGCCACCGAGTGGATCGACGCCATGGTGGGGCTCATCCGGCAGCTCCTCGACAGAGGGCTCGCCTACGTCGTCGACGGTGACGTGTACTTCTCGGTGCGCAATTTCCCGGGCTACGGAAAGCTCTCCAAGCGCCGCCTCGAAGACATGATCGCCGGGGCGCGTGTCGAGGTCGACGAGCGAAAGCGCGATCCGATGGATTTCGCGCTCTGGAAGTCGGTCACGCCGGAGCGGGAGGCGGCCGGCGAGCCCGCGTGGGAGAGCCCTTGGGGAAGGGGACGGCCGGGCTGGCACATCGAGTGCTCGGCGATGAGCACCTCGCTCCTCGGACAACCCTTCGATCTCCACTGCGGCGGCGAGGACCTCATCTTTCCGCATCACGAGAACGAGATCGCCCAATCCGAGGGCGCGGCGGGCATGCCGTTCGTGCGGGTGTTTCTGCACAACAGCTTCGTGCGCATCAACGAAGAGAAGATGTCGAAGTCTCTCGGCAACGTGTTCACGATCCGCGAGCTCGTCGAGCGATTGCCGGCCGAGGCGCTGCGCCTGTTTCTCGTCTCCACGCACTACCGGAGCCCGATGGATTTTTCGCTGGAGAGCGTCGAGGAGAGCTTCCGCGCGCTCGTTCGGCTCTACGAGACGCTGGCGCGCGCCGATTGCGCGGGAGCGCGGGCGCCTGCGGCGCCCGTGTCGCTGTTTCCGCCGACGGAGCGCCTCGAGGCGTTGGTCGCCGCCATGGACGACGATCTCAACACGGCCCGCGCGATCGCCGTGCTCTTCGATCTCGTGCGCGAGATCAATCGCCTGCTCGATGGCGGCGATGTCGCGGGCGCCACGGCGGTGCGGCGCGATCTTGCCGCCGCCGTGACGGTCCTCGGTATCGGCGCGCGACGCGCCGAGGAGTTCCTCGACGCCGAGCGGGCGCGCGCGCTCGCGGCGGCGGGGCAGACGGCCGCCGACGTCGAGCGCGCGATCGCCGAGCGCGCGGCGGCGCGGGGCGCCAGAGATTGGCAGCGCGCCGACGCGCTTCGCCGCGGTCTGCTGCAGGCGGGCATCGCGCTCGAGGATGGCGCCTCCGGCACGACGTGGCGGCCGGCGAGCTGGGGCCTGGATCCGTCGGGGCGGAAGGGCGGTCGGCGATGAGCACCGACCTCCACGAGCGGACGCTGTCGATCGAAACGCAGCCGCTCGACGGCGATCGGCTCGCCGTTCATGCCGAGCTGCGCGACGTTCGCCATGTCGACATGCCCACCTATCTCGGCGTGTCTCATCGCCCGGGGGTCGTTCATCACATGACGCTCGGCGTCGAGGTCGACCGCGCGCTCACGATCGTCGGCGTCGACGCGGCGATGCACGCCATCCCCTTCGAGCCGAGCGTCAAGACTCGGGGAGAGGGCTGCCGGAACGTCTTGCCGAATTACCAACGGCTGATCGGCACCCCGCTCGACGCCGGCTACGCGCTGCGCGTCATGGAGACCGTCGGCGGGCGTCTCGGTTGCTTCCACATCCTCTCGCTGGCCCAGTGCCTGCCACTGGCCGTGCGTGCGGCCTCCGGGAGGCTTTGCGGGGCGGCGCTGCGCATGCCGGAGGCGAGCCGCGACGTCGTCCGCGACAGCTGCGCCGAGTGGCGGGCCGAGAGCCCGCACTGGAGACGCGTGCGCGAGATAACGGGCAGCGGTTTCCGGCCGTTCCGGCGGCAGATCCGCATCACGGCTCGTGTCGATGACCGGCTGCGGCTGCGGATGACGGCGGGGCTTCGGGACGGCGGGCCAGAGCTATCGGCCGCGAGCGCCGAGCTGACGTGCTCGCTCGAGATTCCCGCCTTCACGATTCTCGAGGCGGAGGCCAAGCTCTCCGGCTCGCCGTTTGCGGGCTGCGCAGCGCCGCTCGCCAGCGTGGCGCGGCTCCAGGGCCTGTCGGTGGCCAAGGGCTTCACGACCGCGGCACTCGAGCGGATCGGGGGCGCGACGGGCTGCGCGCATCTCTCGGCGCTGGTGATCGCGCTGACCCCGGTGATCCCACAAGCCTCGGGAGCGCTCGCCGGCCTGCTGAACCTCCGGCCCGACCAGACGCTTCGCAACCGCGCGAGGAACCCTCAGGTGGGGAGCTGTCACATGTGGCGGGCCGATGGCCCGTTGGCGAGCTTGGAAGGCTCGCCTAATCGGCGTGAATCGGTGTAACCTGATAGCCTGACGAAGTGCCAAGGGGAGGAACGCATGAGCAGGAGCCGACAGGGTTTCGCAACGCTCGTCCTGGGTCTGGCCTGGCTATCGTTCTCGGCCGGGCAAGTGGTCGCACAGAAGGTCTACAAGTGGACCGACAAGGACGGAAAGGTCCATTTCTCCAACGTGTCGCCGGGTGGCGAGAGCACCACCGAGGACACCGGGGCGGTCAAAGGGATCGAGGCGCAGAGTCCCGAGGCGCAGAGTCCTCCTGTCGCGCAAGCCGAGACCACCGCGCAGGCTGACCGCGAGGCCGCGGCTCCTGCCGAGAGCTCCAGTTCGTCCGCCATCTCCGAGGAGGCGTTCTCCGCGAACGCCAGCATGACGCGCATGCGGCTCAAGCGCGAGCTCGCGGACGCGAAGCAGCAATCGGCCGAGGCCGAAACCAAGCTCGCCGCGCTGAGAAAGGTGGATGCGCAGGCTTCGCAGATCGGGATCGAGATGCTGCAGAAGGCCTACGGTCCGGACGCGAACGACACCGGCGAGGAAGACGCGCTACGCAAGCAGAAGCAGAAGGCCGACAAGCGGATCGAAGAGATTCGCAAGCAGTACGCCGATCTCCACGACGAGGCCGTCAAGCGCCTCGGGCACCAGCCGAGCTGGTGGCTGCCGATAGAATGAGAGGCCACGGGCTACAGGCTACGGGAAAGGACTCAGAAAATCTTTGCCCGTAGCCCTCCTCAAGCGACTCGAAACGGCACCTCGCGTCCTTCCTTCAGCGCCCGCACCGCCTCGACGACCCCTTCGGCGATCTTGGTGCCGAGCCCCGGGTGCCATCCTGCCGCGTGCGGCGTGACCAGGACGCGCGGCCCGGCGTAGCGTGACAGATCCGTCGGCTCCTCGGGAAAGACGTCGAGCCCGAGGCCCGCAAGGTGACCCTCGTGCACCGCATCGATGGCGGCCTCGACGTCGAGGAGCGCGCCGCGGGAGGTGTTGACGAGGACGGCACCGCGCTGCATCACGCGGATTTCTGCTCGACCGATCATGCCGCGGTTGGAAGGTGTGAGCTCGCAGTGGAGCGTGACCACGGTACTGTCGCGCAGCAGCTCCGGGAGCGAAACCCCGCCGGCGAGGACGGGGTCGCAGCGAAGCACCCGGCCCCCGAGCCCTTCGAGCAGCTCGGCCATTCGTGAGCCGATCACGCCGACGCCCACTACGCCGATCGTGCCGAGCAGGGTCGCCCCGTAGTCGGCCAGGCGGGGCCGTTCCCAGCGCCCGGCTCGCGCCGCTTCTTGAAAACAGCCGAGGCGGCGGGTGAGAGAGAAGATCATGCCGAGCGTCGTCTCGACCACCGCATCGCGGCGGGCGAGCGGCAAACGAGTGCAGAGGATTCGGGCTCGGCGCAGCGCCGCGAGATCGATCTGGTCGAAGCCCGACGTCGTCGTCACGACGAGCTTGCAACGCCGAAGTCGTTCCGTGACGGCCGCATCGACCCGCACGGTGCTCGGCACGACCAGGACGTCGGCTTCCTCGAGCGGCGCCGCCGGCCCGGCCCGCGCGACCGCCTCGACCCCTGCGGGCAAACCCGGCAGCTCGGGCGACTCGTACTCCGACCATCCCCAACGAAGGACCTTCATGGCGCCGTTATAGCCCCCTTTCCATATCCGACGTAGGCTCCTAGAGTCGGGGCGTGCGCCTGGAGGTGAAGGAACGGATCGCCGAAGTCTCGCCGGGGGATTGGAACGCGCTCGTCGGTGACGGCTCGCCTTTCCTCGAGTGGGAATGGCTCGCCTCACTCGAAGAAGCGGGCTGTGTTTCCGCGGACACGGGCTGGCTGCCCCAGCATCTGACGCTCTGGGAGGGCAAGGAGCTCGTCGGCGCCTGTCCGCTCTATGTAAAGGCGCACAGCATGGGCGAGTTTGTCTTCGATCACGGCTGGGCGGAAGCCGCCGAGCGCGGCGGCATCGCCTACTACCCGAAGCTGCTCGTTGCCGTGCCGTTCACGCCGGCGAGCGGTGCCCGCTTTCTCAGCCGCAGCTCGGCGGATCGCTCCGGTGTGATCCGAGCGCTCGGCGAAGGGCTGAAGCAGATCTGCCGCCAGAACAATTTCTCATCGGCGCACGTCAACTTCTGTCTCCCGGACGAGGTCGAAGGGCTCTCCTCGGTCGGCTTCGAGCACCGCGCGGGCTATCAGTACCAATGGGAGAACCCCGGCTGGCGGAGCTTCGAGGAGTATCTGGCGGCGCTCAAGAGCAAGCGCCGTACGCAGGTGCGCCGCGAGCGCCGGGAGATCGCGGAGCAGGGGATCGAGCTCGAGGTGCTCGCCGGCGACGAGATTCCCGACGCGCTCTTCCCGATCATGTTCCGGCTCTACCACTCGACGGTCGATAAGCTCTACTGGGGCCGGCAGTACCTGAACCGGACGCTCTTCGATCTACTGCGCGAGCGCTGGAAACAGCGGCTCTGTTTCGTGGTCGCGCGCCGCGGCGGGAGCATCATCGCCGGCACGTTCAACGTCCGCAAGCACGACGTGCTCTATGGACGCTACTGGGGCAGCTTCGAGGAGATCCGCTTCCTGCACTTCGACGTCTGCTACTACGCGGCGATCGAATACTGCCTGGAGACCGGAATCCGCCGCTTCGAGCCGGGCGCGGGCGGCGAATTCAAGCATCTCCGCGGCTTCGATGCGCGGCCGACCGACAGCATGCACTACCTCGCCGATCCGCGGCTCGCGCGCGCCGTCGCCGACCATCTCGCCCGCGAGCGCCGTGCCGTCGAGCATCACATCGCGCAGATGGACGAGCGCAGCGCGCTGCGGCGCTGACCCTGCGTGCGCGTGGTGACGAGCGCGGAATCGGAGTCGCGTTCGGCTTTCGTGAAGAAGGAGGGATACATGAGGCTCGAGGGCAAAATCGCGTTGGTCACGGGAGTGGGATCGGGAATCGGCCGGTAGCCGGTCACGAGGCGAGCCCAGCTTCTCGCAGCCGCTGCTCGAGGAGCGGCAGTCGGTCGTGGCCCCAGAAGGGCTCGCCCTGGAAGACGAACAGCGGCACGCCGAAGACGTGATCGGCGGCGGCCTCTTCCTGCGCGCGCTGGTATTCGCGCGCGCCGCCTGCGGAAAGGTACTCGCCAAACGCGATGGCGGACAAGCCGAGGCCGGCCAGCACCCCGCCGATGTCGGCGGCCTGATCCAGCTCCAGCTCGCGGCGAAAGAATCGCTCAAAGACCGTGCGGCTGTAGTCGAGCAGACGCCCATGGGCCTCCGCGAAGAGGCCGCCGATCAGCGCCGGCGTCGTATCGTAGACCTTCAACGGCCCGCGAATCACCAGGCCCCGCGGCTTCGCGAACCGCCGGGCATCGAGATACGAGTATCGCGCCTTGTACTCGGAATAGACGCTGCGCTCCCCCTTTCCCTTGATGCGCAGCTGGAAGGGAATCCAGCGCAGGCGAATCCGGTAGCGGTCGCCGAGCGCGAAGGCGGGATCGAACGCGAGATACGCGAACGGGCTCTTGTAGTCGGAGTACATTTTCACTTCCGTGAGCGACACCGTGTAACCTCTCGGTAGGACGTCCTCATCCGCTCGATTCTTGCTGATTTTCAGCGCCGCGGCAGGCTGGCGGGAATTGGCTGGAATTCGCTCGTGTCAGCGATGCGATCCATGCCAACCAGTGCGATGGGAGCCGTTGCCGGCTCCTACTCGCCTAGGCCAGGTCCGCCGCCGATTCACGGTCGGTACTCCACGAGCGTCGAAGAACCTCGTCGAGAGCCGGCTTCACCTCGCGCATGAAGAGGCGAAGGTCCTCGATGACGCTTTCCTTCGGCTGCTGGGCGTAATGGTAGATGAGCACCGCGTACTCGGCAGGGAGCTCCCGCCACTGTCGTACGAATTCGTCGCGGACGTCCGCCGCGCCGCCGGCGATGAAGAGGCCCGAGGCGAGCATCGGCGCGACCGTGTCCTCGCGCGTTGCATCGCTCGCCACCCCCGCCTGACTGCCGATGCGGGACAGGAAGGGCCCGTAGAAGTGCTTGAAGATGTCGCCGTCGTAGAGTGCGAGCTTCTCGAGCCCCTCTTTGCGGCTCCCGCCGATCCGAGGCCAGCGGACGATCGCCTGGTTCTCGCCCAGGGCAAATTCCCGGCCGGCGGCGGCAGCGGTGGATACGTAGGTCGGTCCATAGCTTCCCGCGCGGCCGATGCTCGAGAAGTACGTCGGAACGAAGCCGTGTCGCGCGGCCCACTCGATCGTCTCGAGGCTCGCGTTGCTCGACACGAAGACGGGCGGATGCGGCCGTGTGAAGGGCGCGGGGACGACGCTCACACGCCGAATGGCTCCCTGCCCATCGATCTCGCCGGGGGCGCCGAGCGCGCGCGTCCATTCGACCATTGGCCATTCGCGGCCGCCCGTTTCGTAGGGATACGGGATCTGCCAGACCCGGGAGTGATGCTCGATCGAATCCTCGGTCCACGCGCGCAGCACGAGGTCCACCTGCTCCTCGAAGAGCTTGCGGTTTTCCCGGTCGGCGGGCGATCCGTCGGAGAGCGCCGCGACGCCGCCGAGGTGCTGACCGAGCACGTCGGTCCAGCGGGACTGATAGCCTCGCGCGAAGCCAACGAAGCAGCGGCCGCGGGACAGATGATCGAGGATCGCCGTCTCCTCCGCCACGCGAATCGGGTTTTGGGTGCTCATCACGTAGCCGAGCTGGCCGACGCGCACCTTCTTGGTGATTGCTGCCCAATAGGCGTTCAGCACGCCGGGGTTCGGCCCGACCTCGTAGCCCTCGGAATGAAAGTGATGCTCGATCGTCGCCACGCCCCACACGCCGAGGTCGTCCGCCGCCCTCACGATGTCGTGCCAGCCCGCGAGCGTCTCCTGATAGCGGGCAGCGTTGCGTCCGATCGGCCGCAGGCGGCGCCGCTCGTCCTCGTCGGCGGCCGGGATCACGGGATAGAGTTGGACGATGACCTTCAGCATGGCTCTGCGACGCCTTCCTTCGGATCGCCGGGATCGAAGCGGTCGCGTTGGTCAGGCAGAGAGGGGTGGCTTGCGGCCCGCCCAGGGCGCGGCGCGCTCGAGCTGCGCCGCCACACGGATGAGCAGGTCCTCCCGAGCGTAGGCCGCCACCAGGTGCACGCCGACTGGCAGCTCCTCGCGCGTCCAGTGAAGCGGCAGGGAGATCCCCGGCTGCCCGGTGACGTTGAACGGAGGCGTAAAGGGGATGACCTCGAGGTTGCGGAGCCATGTCTTCCGCGGGTCGCCGCCCGGCCCTCCGAGGTCGCCGAGCAGGGGCGGCGGCTCGGAGATCGTGGGTGTCACCAGGAGATCGTGACCCTCCGCCCACCACGACGCCATCCGGCGGCTCCAGCTCTGGAGCCACTCCGCGGCGGTGATGTACTCCCGCGCCGTCACCTTGCGACCGTCCGCGACGAAGTGCCAGGTGTAAGGTTCGACGTCCTCGGGCTTCACCTCGCGGCCGACGAGCGCTCCGATCATGTCGATCGCTTGCGCGGTATGAGCGAGGACGACCGTCGTGAAGTGGCTCGTCATCTCGGCCTCGTCGTACGCGGCGGGGTAGGAGAGCTCCACGCGGTGGCCGAGCGACTCGAGGAGCCGGCCGGCGCTCTCCACGGCCTTGACGCACTCGGGATGAAGCGGCCGGCGGTTGTTGGGCTCGCGGGTCATGAGCCCGATGCGGAGCTTTCCCGCATCCCGCCCGACCTCCGCGGCGAACGGCCGCTCCGGCGGCGGCGCGAAGTAGGGGTCGCCCGGCATCGGACCGGAAACGACGTCGAGGAGCGCCGCCGAATCGCGCACCGAGCGGCTCACCACGCCCTCGGTCGCGAGCCCGTGCCAGAACTCGCCGGCCACTGGGCCGAGCGAGATCCGGCCGCGAGTCGGCTTGAGGCCGACGATGCCGCACTCGCTCGCCGGAATGCGAATCGAGCCGCCGCCGTCGCTCGCGCTTGCCGCGGGCACGAGGCGCGCGGCCACGGCTGCGGCGCTCCCGCCGCTCGACCCGCCCGTGGAGTGCGCCGGGTTCCAGGGGTTGCGCGTCGGCCCATAGGCGAGGGGCTCGGTCGTCCCGGCGAGCCCGAGCTCCGGGGTGTTGGTCCTGCCGACGATGACGAGCCCCGCCAGCCGAAACCGCGTGATGATGAAGCTATCCGCCGGCCCGACGAAACCGAGCTTCTTCAGGAACTGCATGCCGTTGTGGTTGGGATCGCCGGCGCTCGTTGACACCAGATCCTTCAGCAGGAAAGGCACGCCACGGAACGGTCCGTCGGGAAGGTCGGGCGAGTCGGCGAGCGCGCGTGCCTTCTCGAAGAGGGGGATGATGACGGCGTTGATCTTGGGGTTGAGCTTCTCGATGCGGGTGATCGCGGCGTCGACGAGCTCCCGCGGCGAGATCTCCTTCCGGCGGACCAGATCGGCCTGGCCGGTGGCGTCGAGGTCGGAGTACGGATCGCTCATGGAGGGCCTCCTATCTGGCGTCACCCGTGGTTCTTCGGGCCGCCATACGTCGAAGCGGGATGGCCGTCAATCTCCTTGTCGGCTCCATGGCCATCGAGCTGTGTACGTGGGTAACCGCGTGGATCGGAGCCTCGAGACAGAGGAGGGGGAAGACCCTCGATCGAATCCGCGGGCCGCAAGGCGAGTGAATCCTGAGCAGGCCTCGAAAAGGGACGTCGTGGACGTTTCTGCCAGGCGAAAGGTAGAGCTCGACTCAACCCCGCGTCACGAAGCCCTCGATCAGGCCGAGGAGCCGCACGATGTCGATCGGCTTTTCGACGTAGGCGTCGCAGCCTGCGTTCAGCGCGTTGGCCCGATCCGATGGAAACGCGTGGGCGGTGACGGCCACGATCGGCAGGCTCTTCCATCGTTCCTGCTGGCGGAGAGCTCGCGTCAGCTCGAGCCCGTCTTCCCCGCCCTTGAGGGAAAGGTCCATCAACACGAGACGCACTCGACCGCCGTCGGATTCGAGCAGCCGCCGCAGCTCGTCTCCCGAGCTCGCCAGGAGAACGTCGTAGCGCTTGCCGAGGAGCACGCCCATGAATCGCTGGGTCTCGACGTCATCCTCGACGACGAGCACACACGGGCGGTTCGGTCCTTCCGAGCTCATCGGATCCCTCGACTCTCGGCGCGCGGCGGACTCTTTTTCCCGCTTCCGTCGGAGAACGAATCGCGAACAGCGACCCCCTCTGCTTTTCCACGATCAGCCAGGCGCCGCTCCTCACATAGTTCTTCATGAGCGCCAGGCCAAGCCCCGAGCCTCCGAATCGGCGGCTGTAACCGGAGCCTTGCGAACAGCGCCGCTCGCAGGGGTCCGGAAGAAATCGGCTGCAAACACCGTGGGCGGCGAAGGGGCGGGGTATGGAGATCAACGCTGTGAAGGTGGTATTTGACTTCCGATCGCGAGCCCTGACCATGTGCACGATGGTGGGCCGACGGGTCGGGGACTATAAGGAGGTTCGATCATGACCGGGCTGAAGGAATTGACCGTCCACGGAGCGAAGAGCCTCGCCGACGCGCACGCGCGTCATCGCTGGCAAATTTCATCGGACTACAACGTCGCGGTCGACTGCCTCGACCGGCCGTTCCACAAGAAGGATGCCGTCGCGCTCTACTACGGGGACGACGAAGGCCACACGGCGACCTACACCTTCGGGCAGATGCGCGAGGCGAGCTGCCGCATGGCGAATGCGCTGCGCGGCCTCGGGATCGGACGCGGCGACGTCGTCGCCGTGCACACGCCGCAGCGTCCGGAGACCGCGATCCTGCACATGGCGCTCTATCGCCTCGGCGCGATCGGTCTGCCCATCTCCAAGCTCTTCGGCCCCGACGCGATTCAGTACCGGCTCGAGAACAGCTCGGCGAAGGCGATTCTCATGGAGCCCGAGACGGTCGCCAAGCTCGACGGCGTGCGCGACTCCGTCGCGACGCTCCGGCACGTGATCGTCTGCGGCGGCAAGGCGGCCGGTCTCGGCGGTGCCAAGGTGGACGGCCTCGATTTCGACGACCTGCTCGCCAAAGGCGCCGAGCAGTTCACCCCGGATCGCGTGTCACAGGCCGAGGATCCGCTGCTCCTCATGTACACCTCGGGCACCACCGGGAATCCCAAGGGCGTCTTGCATGCGCATCGCTACGTGCTCGGCCACAACGGCATCGACTACTCCTACAACTTCCTGCGTGACGGTGACCTCTACTACAGCCCCGCAGACTGGGCATGGGCGGGAGGCCTCCTCGACGGGCTGCTCGCCATCTGGCCCTACGGCATTCCGGTGCTCGCCTATCGCAGCAAAGCGCGCTTCGATCCCGACGTGACGCTGCGCCTGCTCGAGAAGTACGGCGCCAGCGTCGGGCTCTATCCGCCAACCGCGCTGAAGACGCTGCGCGAGGTCAAAAAGCCGCGCGAGAAGTACAAGAGCTTGAAGCTTCGCTGTATCGTCAGCGGCGCCGAGCCGGTGTCGCCCGAGCTCTCTCGCTGGGTCGACGAGGAGCTGAAGGTCGAGTTCAATCAGGGTTTCGGCCAGACCGAGGCCAACTACTTCATCGGCACCTGCGGTGCGCTCGAGCCCTACACGCTCGAGCCGCTCGGCAAGGCGTATCCGGGGCACCGCGTGGAGGTCCTCGATGCCGAAGGCAAGCCGGTCAAGCACGGGGAAATCGGCGAGATCGCCATCGGCAAGGAGAGCCCGGTGGTGATGCGCGAGTACTGGAAGAATCCGGAAGCGATGAAGGAGAAGTTCAAGGGCGAGTGGTGTGTGACCGGCGACATGGGCTACGCCGACGACGAGGGCTACTTCTACTTTCAGGGCCGCGGAGACGACGTCATCAAGACGTCCGGCTACCGCGTCGGTCCTGCCGAGATCGAAGCCAAGATCATCGAGGTCAAAGGCGTGGCATCGTGCGCCGTGATCGGTGTGTCCGACCCGCAACGCGGGCAGGCGATCAAGGCGTTCATCAAGGTCATGCCCGGCACCGAGAAGTCCGACGCGCTGATCCGCGAGATCCAGGAGCACGTGAAGAAGAAGCTCGCGGCTCACGAATACCCGCGCGAGATCGAGTTCATCGACGAGTTCCCGATGACGGTGACGGGGAAGGTTCGCCGACGGGATCTGCGCGACGCGGAGGAGAAGAAACGCGCGGCGGCGCGCCGACCATGAGGACGGTTGTTATAGCGAGACGAACAAGGAGACCGTCCGCGAGTTCATGAAGCACTTCTCCGCGGGTGACATGAAGACGGTGCTCGGCCTGGCGGCAGACAGTTCGATCTGGTGAGTCGCCGGCAGCGTTGCGCTATCGGGAACGAAGTCGAAGGTAGAGTTCGCGGGGCGCCGCTAGCCTAACTTCACCAGTTCAGGGGGTCGAGTTGAACCGCCCCGAGATTTCCGGAGCTTGGGCTGCCCTGAGTTTTGTGGAGCCGGTTCATTGGATTCATGCCGCCGTCTCGGTGTCATGTCGGGCCTCGAACTCGACGGCTTCGAAGCCGCGCCATGGCCCGCGTCGCTCGACCCTCAAGGTGACGTCGGCAGCAGGATCCCGGGTCAATCCCCTGGCGATCAAGTAGACGTCACGGGACCATCCCATGGTAAGTCCAGGGGCCGCTCGATCGTGCCCGCCTCGCGAGATGATTCTCCGTATATCACCTCGATATTGTGAGGTGATTCTATTAGTATCGCGTCCATGGTGACCCCCGCCGAGCGCCTGCGGCGGCTCGTCGACCGTCGCGGCGCCGTTCAGAATCGCCACGTGGCGGCCGCCCTGCGCGTCTCCCCCGCCACGGCGCATCGGCTCCTCCAGGCACTCGTCCTCGGGGGCGTGCTCCAACGACACGGGAAGGGTCGGGCGGCGCAATATCGTTTGCGGGCGCTGCGCCGTCGCTTTCGCCGGCAGGGGCTCGACGAGCATCTGGTCTGGCAGAACGTGGCCTCGGAGATCGCGCGCATTCGCGCGCTCGACCCCGATGCGGCGCGCAGTCTCGCGTATGCCGCGTCGGAGATCGTCAACAACGCCGTCGATCACTCGGGCGGGCGAACGGTCGAGGTCGGCGTCGCGTTCGAGGGGGGTGGGACGACCGTCACGACGGTGCAGGACGACGGGATCGGGGTGTTTCGGAAGGTGTGTGACGATTTCGGCTACGCCACGCCCCGCGAGGCTATCGTCCAGCTCGAGAAGGGCAAGCTCACCAGCGATCCGTCACGGCACAGCGGCGAGGGCCTGTTTTTCTCCTCCAAGGCCGTCACGCGTTTTCGGCTGGAGAGCCAAGGGATCGCCTGGATCGTGGACAACGACGTGAAGGACAGCGGCATCGGCCCGAGCGAGGTGCGGCGGGGTACGCGTGTGACGCTCGAGGTCGTCTCGGGGCACGTGCCGCGGCTCGAGGACGTGTTTGCCGCCTACACAGATCCCGAGACCCTGCGGTTTACCCGCACCCGTGCGACGATCAAACTTGCCGCCGTCGGCACCGTGCTCGTTTCCCGATCGGAGGCAAAGCGGCTGGTTGCCCGGCTGACCGACTTCACGCACGTCACGCTCGACTTCTCGGGGGTGGAGGTCGTGGGCCAGGGCTTCTGCGACGAGGTCTTCCGTGTCTTTTCTGGGTCCCATCCGCACGTGACGCTCGAGCCGGTCGGCATGAGCGACACCATCGCATTCATGGTGGCACGCGCGCGCGCCGCGGCGGCCCGACCGGGGTGACGCGAGCTGCTCACGCTCGTTCTTTCGGGTGTCACCCCAAGTTTTGAAGAGAGCCTCGGTGAGGCGGCGTCGATTCGCGAGGGCGACGCCGGCAAGCATCAGCGCGACAAATTCGAGAGCAAGATCCGGAGTGCGGCACTTTCCCGGGAGCGCTAGTTTCGTGCGCGTCGACGGTCCGTTCCCAGTAGGCGCTCATGAACGGGCCGATCGATCGGGAAAGGAACTGACCCATGACAAAGCGACTCGAGGGGAAGGTGGCCATCGTGACGGGTGCGAGTTCGGGCATCGGGCGAGCGACGGCGGTGGCGTTTGCACGAGAAGGCGCGAAGGTCGTGGTGGCCGCAAGGCGCGCCGCTGAGCTCGAAGCCACGGTACAGGCCGCCACAAAGGCGGGCGGGCAGGCGCTCGCCCGCACCGCAGACGTTACGAAAGAGGGCGACGTCGAGTCGATCGTCGCCTTCTCGCTGGAGAAATTCGGCCGCCTCGACATCGGGTTCAACGCCGCAGGCGGGACCTTCGGCGTTGCGCCGACCCACCAGCTCGACGAGGCCGCCTTTCGCGATTGGCTCGATAGCCACCTGGTGAGTGCATTCTTGTCGACGAAGCACGAGCTCGGCGCGATGCTGAAGTCGGGCGGAGGCAGCATCATCAACGTCGGCACCTTCGTCGGGTACACCAAGACGTTCCCCGGGACATCGGGATACGCCGCGGCCAAGAGCGGCCTCATCGGCTTCACGCGTACGGTCGCCGCCGAGTACGCCACGCAGGGCGTGCGTGCAAACGTCCTCATCGTCGGTGGTGTCGATACGCCGATGCACCGCCTCTGGTGCGATACCGATGAAAAACGTGCTGCCGCCGCGGAGCTCCACGCCGTCAAGCGCGTCGCGAATCCCGACGAGATCGCGAACGCCGCCGTCTTCCTCGCAAGCGGAGAATCGTCCTTCGTCACCGGAAGCGCCTTCGCCATCGAGGGCGGCTTGTCGCTCGTGTAGACGGCGCCGGCCGAGCCCGCAGGCCCGCATCCGCGCGACGACTTCGAAAGCAAGACCGGAGTGCGACACTTCGCGGCGGGTGCTAGCTTCATCCCATGAACCCCGACGGGGACTCCCGGAAGGAGGCGAGTCACATGTCAACGAAAACCCAATCGCTCGCAGCGAAAACCGCGAGCGACCCTCGCTGGGCAGCCGTGCTCGCCCGTGACCCGGGCGCCGACGGCAAGTTCTTCTACTCGGTCAAGACGACTGGTGTGTACTGTCGCCCGTCTTGCGCTGCTCGGGCTCCCAGGCCCGAGAACGTCGGATTCCATCCGACGACGGCCGCCGCCGAACGGGCCGGGTTCCGTCCCTGCAAGCGCTGCAAGCCCGGTCAGCCTTCTCTGGCCGAGCGGCAAATGAGTCGCGTGGCCGAACTCTGCCGCCTCATCCAGAACGCCGAGCACACGCCCAGTCTCGAAGAGTTGGCGACTCATGCGGGATTGAGTGTCTATCACCTGCACCGCGTCTTCAAAGCCGTCACAGGCCTGACGCCCAAAGCGTATGCGGCGGAGCATCGTGCCGAGCGTATCCGGATCGAGCTCGGCCGAAGCGACACCGTGACCGAAGCGATCTATGGCGCTGGCTTCAATTCCAATGGTCGTTTCTATGCAGAATCCAATCAAGTGTTGGGAATGACACCTACGAACTATCGCGCCGGTGGCACGAACACGGAGATACGCTTCGCCGTCGGAGAGTGCTGGCTCGGGTCGATCTTGGTCGCCGCGAGCGCGCGCGGCGTGTGCGCCATCCTCATGGGGGACGATCCCGATCGACTGACTCGCGATCTGCAAGACCGCTTTCCGCGGGCCAGTCTCATCGGTGGTGACGCGGAGTTCGAGCGCCTCGTGGCGAAGGTGATCGGGCTCGTCGAGGCGCCCCGGGTGGGCCTCGATCTGCCGCTCGATATACGCGGCACCGCGTTCCAACAGCGGGTCTGGCGGGCGTTGCGAACGATCCCGCCCGGCGCGACCCTGAGTTATTCCGACATCGCCGAGCGCATCGGCTCACCGAAATCGGTCAGAGCAGTGGCCCGAGCGTGTGCCGCCAACCCACTTGCGGTGGCCATTCCCTGCCATCGTGTCGTTCGAAGCAACGGAGGAACGTCGGGTTACCGCTGGGGCACCGAGCGCAAGCGCGCTTTGCTCGACCGGGAGGCGAACACGAGCGTCCCTCATGGGGCAATGAGTCGCAGTTTGGGGAAGCAGGTCCGGTAGCGCGCGGCGTCGCGTGTGAGCAGCTTCATTCCCGACACGCTGGCGTGCGCGCCGATGTAGAATTCCGGCAACGGGGACGAGCGGGCGCCGCCGCGCTTGCGGTACGCCAGAAGGCACTTGCCGGCAAGGAAGGCGGCTTCCCACGGAAGCGCCAACCGATGGAAGGTCGGCCCGGGGATGGCGGCGACGTGGCACCGCAAAGTCGGAGCGACTTCGCTTTGCGGGCTGGGCTTGCGTCGCGGCTTCGGGGCGGCTAACCACGAGGTCATGCGGAAGATCGTCATGCTGGTCGTGGCACTTGCCCTTGCCTTCGCCGGGCGCGGCCAGGGCGTCGAGTCGTTCAAGATCGTCCACGTCGATGATCTCGCGGCACTGACCGCCGCCAAACCGAATACCGTGTGGATCTACGACGTCAATCCGCCGAGCGTACGAGCGAGCGAAGGCATCGTGCCGGGAGCGCGGCTGTTGTCCTCGTCCGACAGCTTCGACGTCGCCGAGGCCCTTCCTCCCGCCAAGGACGCCAAGCTCGTCTTCTACTGCGCGAACACGCATTGAATGGCCTCTCACGAGGCCGCCCGGCGGGCGGCCGAAGCGGGCTACACGGACGTGAGCGTGATGGCCGACGGTATCAAGGGCTGGAACGACGCCGGCAAGCCGACGGCCAGGCCCTAGGAGGCTACGGGCTTCGGGCTACGGGAGAGATCCGTGCCGGAGCCTCAAGCGATACGCGGGCGATGAGGAGTCAGCGGCCGCCTCATCGCCTTGTCGCTGCCGGCGAGCCCCGATAGGATGACTGGAGCATGCCGGCCCTCCTCTCGTCGGAAGAGATCGCCAGTCGCCTGGCCTCGCTCGCCGGATGGCACCTGAAGGGCAAAACGATCGAGAAGAAGTTTCGCTTCGCGGACTTCCGAGCGGCGATGGGGTTCGTCAATCGGGTGGCCGATCTGGCGGAGGTCGAAGACCACCACCCCGACATTCTCATCCACTATCGCGACGTGACGCTCGTTCTCTGGACGCACGCGGCGGGTGGCCTCACCGAGCGCGACTTCCAGCTCGCCGCCGACATCGACCGCGTCGGCTGACCTCTTCCCCGGCGCCGCCATGACCCCGATCGAGACACTGGCGCGCGTCCGCGACGAGCTGGAGCAGGCGTTCGTCGAGCGCAGCGAAGTGATCGAGGGCGCGCTGGTCGCGCTGCTCGCGCGCGCACACGTGCTGCTGGTCGGCCCGCCCGGCACCGCCAAGTCGATGCTCGCCGACGAGCTCTGCCGACGGATCGAGGGCGGTGTCTACTTTCAATGGCTGCTCACGAAGTTCACCACGCCCGAAGAGATCTTCGGGGCGGTCAGCTTGAAGGCGCTCGAAGCGGACGAATACCGGCGTGTGACGACCGGCAAGCTGCCGGAGGCGCACATCGCCTTCCTCGACGAGGTCTTCAAGGCGAATTCCTCGATCTTGAACGCCATCCTCACGATCGTGAACGAGCGCTTCTTCCACAACGGGCGATCGGTGGAGCACGTCCCGTTGGTCACGCTGTTCGGCGCGACCAACGAGCTTCCCGAAGAAGACGAGCTCGCGGCGCTCTACGATCGCTTTCTGTTGCGCTTCGTGCTCGGCTACGTGCAGGAGGATTTCCGCTTCCTGCGCATGCTCGAAGCGCAGCCGGCAACGCAGCGGACCACGCTTCCGCTCGCCGCGCTGGCCGAGCTGCAGAACGCCGCCGCGAGCCTGCCGATCCCGCCGGCGGTGCTGCGCCGCCTCGCCGACCTGCGCCGCGAGCTCGGCCGCAAGCAGATCGTCGCATCGGATCGTCGCTACCGCCAGGCGCTCGCGGTGCTGCGGGCGCGGGCGTTCCTCGCCGGCCGATCCGCCGTCGAAGAGGAAGATTTGCTGTTTCTCGAGCACGCGCTCTGGCGGGATCCCGGCGAGCGCGCCGAGGTGCGGGCGACGCTGCGTGCGCTCGTTCGCGGCCACGAAGACGAGGTGCAGGAACTTCTCTTCCAGAGCCGCGAGCTCCGCGACTACGCGCTGCGCGAGTGGGAGACACGGGAGATGCGCTCCCGGGCGGTGCTCGAGGTGCAAACCAAGCTCCGTCACATCCTCGAGCGTGTCGACGCGATCCTCCACTCCGCCCGCGAGGGCGGCCGGCCGCTCGATCGCGCGCTCGAGATCCGCGGCGAAATCGCCGCCATCGAGCAGGAGACGCTGCGATCCGTATAACGCTCCGCTGAACGGGAAAGGAAGCTCCATGGGCGAAAAGGACGAAAAAGTTCTCTACGAGTGCGACTGCTTCCGCGTGCTTCGGTACTGGGACGAGGAGGGGCAGACGAACGTCGCCCTGTCGCTCTACAACCACGGGCTCGACGTCTACCTGAACGAGGACGAGTTTGCGCACCTCGTCGAGGTACTGTCCGGCCTCGAGCAGTTCTATGCGAAGAAGGAGTTCCACCACTGAGCCGCCGCCGCAAATCTCCCGCGGCGCCCGCCGCCCCGACCCTGCCGGCCACGGTTCCGAGCGGCACGGCCTGGATCGAGACCGATTCGTACGATCGCGCGCGCTTCGAAGAGCTGCGGCGGGATTCCGGCTCGCTGCGGGCGCTGGAGGAACAGGGGAGCGTCTTGCTTCCGCATTTCGGCGCGCTCCTGCGCGACGTCTTCGCCGCGCTCTTCAAGTACAACGTTCTCTTTCTCGCGACCCCGGCGATCGCTCCGAGCGCACGCGTCAACCGAGTGCTGCTCGACGGGCTGCTCGCCTCCGCTCCGTACGAGCATCTGAAGACCCGCACGCAGCTCGACGAGGCGCGCGCCGGGCTCGCGACCGTCTTGCTCGGCGAGCGCGCCCTGGAACTGCTCAAATCGGAGACGCTGTTCTCACGCCGTGATCTGCTCGATCACTTCGCGCTGCAACGCGACGAAGAGGAGGACGCCGTGCGCCTGCGCGAAGCGGCGCGGGCGGCCGAGGCGGCCGAAGATCCGTCGCTCGGTGACGAGTCGCGCCACACATTCGACCAGTTGCGCGAGCGGCTCAGCCGCGAAGCCCGCATGGCCGAGCGGCGCCTCGCGCGCAAGGCGGCCGAGACTTCCCGCGACGTCGACGCCAAGGCGCAGACGGCGAAGAAGCGGCTCGAGGCCGAAGCCCTCGGCGTGGCGCAAACGCTCGACGAGGCCGCCGACGAGGCCGAGAGCTGGGGCCGAGCGCTCGGCGCCAAGGGCTCGGGCTCCGTCGGACGGAGCCTGGAGCTCGGCCGTCGGCTGGCGCGCAATCCGAAGCTCCGCAAGCTCGCGGCGCTGCTCGGCCGCATGCGCGAGCAGGCGCTCGCGCTCCGCCACCGGCTGTTCGAGCGGCCGACCGAGGAAGTCTACGAGGTCGAAACCGGCCGCGACATCGCGCGCATGCTGCCGCAAGAGCTGCTTGCGCTTCATCATCCCGCGCTTCGCCGCGACTGGCAGCGGCGCTACGTCGAGGGCTCGCTCCTGCAGTATCGCCTGCGCGGCGACGACGAGCGCGGCCGGGGGCCGATGATCGTCTGCCTCGACACCAGCTCCTCGATGGCGGGCCCGAAGGAGATCTGGTCGAAGGCGGTCGCGCTCACGCTCCTGGACATCGCACGGCGCGAGCGGCGCCGCTTCCGCGCCATCCTCTTCTCTTCGCCGGAGACCGGCCTCTACACGCTCGATCTGAACCGCGGCGAGCGCTATGCGTCGGACCTCGAGGGCGCTCTCGATCTCGCCGACTACTTCGCCGGCGGCGGCACCGATTTCGAGCATCCGCTCGACGCCGCGCTCGACTGCCTCGGCTCCTCGCGCTTCCGCCGCGGCGACATCGTGCTCATCACCGACGGGGAGTGCCGCGTGAGCGAGGAGTGGCGAGAGCGCTTCCTCCGCGAGAAGAAACGGCTCGACTTCTCGCTCTACGCGATCCTGATCGACGTCGGCGGCTCGACGCTCGAGACGCTCGCCGAGATCGCCGACCGCATCTCGCGGGTCTCGGAGCTCACCGACGACGGCGTGCGCGATCTGTTCACTCGTGTCTGACCACGCGCTCGGCGGCATTCGCGTGGTGGAGACCGCCGGCATCGCGGCGGAATTCGCCGGCCGCCTGCTCGCCGACCTCGGTGCCGAGGTATGGAAGATCGAGCCGCCCGAGGGCGCAGCGTCGCGTCGCTTCCCGCCGTTTCTGGGCGGAGATCGCGCGCAGAGCCTCTCCTTCACCTTCTACAACGCGGGCAAACGGAGCCTCGTCGCCGACCCGTCGCGTCGCGCGGACCGCGAAGGCGTCGGCAGGCTCATCGCGTCGTCCGACGTCTGGCTCGACTCGACTCCCCCGAGCAACCCGCTGCCTTGGGAGCTGGACGTCCGCACCCTCCGCGCAGCGAATCCACGCCTGGTGATCGTGCGCGTCACACCGTTCGGCCTGACCGGGCCGTACGCCGGCTTCCGTTCTTCGGATCTAGTCGCGCAGGCGGCGGGCGGCATGGTCTTCACCAACGGTTTTCCGAACGACACGCCGCTACAGGGTTTCGGCCTGCAGGCCTATCACGCCGCGTCCGCGTATTCCGTGATCGGCACCCTGCTCGCGCTTTTCGAGAGGGAGCGAAGCGGCCGGGCTCAGGCAATCGACGTGAGCCTACAGGAAGCGGTCGCCGGCGCGCTCGAGGAGACCAGCGCCGCCTGGAACGCCGAGCGGCGGATCGAGATCCGCCGCGGGCCGGTCCACTGGACGCGCGTGTTCCGCACCAGCCGCTGCCGGGACGGCTACGTGATGCTCTGCCTCCTCTGCGACTGGACGACGCTCGTCGGCTGGATGATGGAACGGGGCTTCGGCACCGAGCTCGCCGGCGAAGAGTGGCACGATTTCTACTATCGCCGCGAGCACTGGGAGGAGATTTACGCCGTGCTCGATCGCTGGGCGGCCGAGCAGACGGCGGAGGAGATTCTCGAAGGCGCGCAGCTTCGGCGCCTTCCGTTCGCCGCGGTGCGGCCGCCGGAAGCGTTGCTCGAAGATGCGCAGCTCGCCGATCGAGGGTTCTTCGCGCCGATTCGCGGCACGAGCCTTCGCTTCCCCGGGGCGCCCTTTCGGATGTCGAAGACGCCGCTCGTGACGCGGTCCGAAGCGCCACGGCTCGGAAGCTCGTCGTGGCCGGCATCCGCTTCTTTCCCCGGGGGGGAGGCTGCGCGAAGCGCGGGTGGGGGGGAGACTTCCCGCCGGGTCCTCGACGGCATTCGCGTCCTCGACTTCACCCACGTCGTCGCCGGCCCGATCGCCACGCGCATCCTCGCCGACCACGGCGCCGAGGTGATCAAGGTCGAGCGCACGGTGACGCTCGACCTCGGCGAGCGCCGCGGCGGGTTCTTCGGCAACCTGAATCGCGGCAAGCGGAGCCTCATCCTCAACATGAGCGATCCTCGCGGCGTCGATCTCGCCAAGCGCCTGGCGGCCACCAGCGACGTGGTCGCCGACAACTTCAGCGCGCGGGTCATGGGCAACTGGGGTCTCGACTACGAGGGCTTGCGCACGCTCCGGCCGGACATCATCGCCGTCGGCATGTCGGGCTTCGGCAGGACGGGCCCGCAGAAGGACTACGTGAGCTTCGGCCCCACGCTGCATGCGCTCTGCGGTCACACCATGTTGATGCGGCCTCCGCGAAAGGATCCGGCCGGCTGGGGCTTCTCCCACTCCGACATCTGCGGCGGCCTGAACGGTGCGCTCGCCGTGCTCGCCGCGCTCCATCATCGGGCGCGGACCGGCGAAGGACAATTCATCGACCTCTCCCAGCTCGAGAGCGTCGCCGCTTACATGGGGCCCATGCTCCTCGACCTCGCCAACAACGGGACGGTCCCCGAGCCGACGGTCAACCGCTCCCAGGAAGCACCCGGCGCGCCGCACGGCGTGTATCGTTGCGGCGGCGACGACCGCTGGGTGGCGATCTCGATCCTCTGCGACGAAGAGTGGCACCGCTTCGCGGACCTCGTCGGGGAACCCTGGACCACCGACCCTCGCTTCACGACGAGCGGTGCGCGTCTGGAACACACGCGTGCGCTCGACGACGCCATCGAGCGCTGGACGAGCACGCGGGGCCCCGAAGAAGTGACGGCCCTCTGTCAGCGTTTCGGCGTCGCCGCGTTCACGGTGGCCAACGGCGAAGATCTTTGCGCCCGTGACCCGCACCTCCAGTGGCGAGGCTACTGGGCGCGCCTCCGCGACCCCGAGGGACGCGTCCTTCAGCTCGACGGTCTGCCGCTGAAGCTCTCCGACACTCCGGGATTCGTCGACTCGCCGGGACCGCTCCATGGCGAGCACACGGACCGCGTGCTGCGCGACGTGCTCGGGCTCTCGGCGAGCGAGATCACCGAGCTCCGCGCGGAGAAGATCGTCGCTTGAGCCGCGGCGAGCCCGGACGGAAGCATCGCATGGAAACGCATTCGCGCCGTCCAAACTGATTTCCTCATCGTTCGTTACCGCAATTTGCACGAGAACAGTCGAAGTGAGCGACAGATGAACGCGGAACCGAAAGACATTCTCAGCAAGGTGCCAGAAGTAACCGTGATCTTCTGGATCATAAAGATTCTCGCCACAACCCTTGGTGAGACCGCTGGTGATGCCTTGTCTATGTCAATGAATCTCGGCTATCTCCTGAGCACTGGAATCTTTGCCGCCATATTTGTCGTTGCGGTAATCGCTCAGGTTTCCACGGAACAGCTCCGTCCCGCCCTCTACTGGACAACCATTATTGCAACGACGACTGTCGGAACGACGATGGCAGATTTCGCGGATCGTTCTCTTGGCATCGGCTATGCCGGTGGAACGACGATTTTATTTGCATTGTTAATGGCCTCACTATTGCTTTGGCATCGCACGTTCGGTTCGGTAGCCGTCGATACCGTGAACTCGCCACAATCAGAAATGTTCTATTGGGTAACGATCATGTTTTCCCAAACCCTGGGCACTGCGCTTGGCGATTGGACGGCCGACACGGCGGGCGTCGGGTATGGTGGCGGTATGATCGTTTTTGGCGCGATGTTGGCAGTCATCGCGGCGGCGTACTACCGAACAAACATATCCCGCACCGCGCTATTCTGGGCGGCGTTCATCCTGACTCGGCCTCTCGGCGCCGTCGTCGGTGACTTCCTGGATAAACCCATCAGCAAAGGCGGCTTGGAGTTGAGCCGCTACTCGGCATCGGCGACTCTCCTCGTGCTAATCGTGTTGTGCGTATTATTCGTTCCGCAAAAACCGGCACAACACGGACATTGAGCGCAGAAGAGCTCAGTCAAACAAGGGCGGTGGCGAACCGCGAAGCGAAATTATCCGGCGGGGCGAGACGCGGCGGGCTCGCGCGTGGCGCAGGCCGCGTCACGAGCGCCGGGTGTACCACGATGCCGTCCTTTGGGGCATGGAAGGCTTCGAGAAAGAAGCTCGTGGCGGACAAGCCAGGCGCGAGCCCGCCGCGTTCAGGTCACAGAAGGAATTTCGGATCGAGGCAAACCACTTTGCACCGCCCTGGGGGCGCTCATCCGAGCCGCGGCTTCATCCGCCAGCGGATGAGCGCGAGCAGCACCGCGAAGATCGCGAACATCGCCAGCGTCGGCCCGGCCGTCTCGATGATGCCGCCCCCGCGCTCGATGATGCGGCGACACGCGATCTGATACCAGCGAAGCGGCAGCACCGCTCCGACCTCGCGGACTCCGTGCGGCATGAACTGGTAGGGCATCATGACCCCGGACAGCACGAACGACGGCAACGCGAAGAATACGGTGATGAACACCGCCTGGGCGGAGGTCTCGACGAGCGTGGAGACCAACACGCCGATCGCCAGCGACGCGAGCACGAAGGGCAGCGTCGTCCAGAAGAGCGCCAGCCAGCTGCCGTGCGGCCAGATTCCGAAGCAGAGTCCCGGCACGACGATCGCGAAGAGCATCAGCACATAGGAGATGCCGACGAACGGCACGAGCTTGCCGAGCACGATCTCGATCGGGCGGATCGGCAGCGCGAGCATCTGCTCGTACGTCCCGCTCTCGCGCTCGCCGACGAGACCGAGGCTGGTCCCCGACAGGCATAAGTTGGTGAGCAGCATGCCCGCGAGCGCCGCGAGAAAGAACTCACGGTCTGCGAGCGTCGGGTTGAACCAGAAGCGCTGCCGGATGTCGATCGGGCCGGCGCTTCGGATCGGGCGGTCGGGATCGAGGGCGACCGGGGCGCTGATTCGCAGCTGGAAAGACGACGCCACCTGCGAGACGTAGCCGCCGATGCGCGCCGCCGACAGCGGGTCGCTGCCGTCGAGCAGGAGCTGCACGCGCGGCTCGCCGCGCTCGGCGTCGCGAGCGAGGCTCTGCGGAATCACTAGCACGACCAGAGCCTTTCCCTCGCGCAGCCGCTCGCGGGCGCTCTCGTAGCTCGTCTCCGTCTGCGGCCGCAGGAAGTAACCGGTCGCCTGGACGCTCTGAACGAGCCGTCGCGACAGCGCGGTATGGCTTTGGTCGAGCACCGCCCAGGGGACGTCGGCGGGCTTGTTCGACAGCACGTAGCTCGCGATCAGCAACATCATCCACGGCTGGATCAGCACCATGCTGAGAAACGCCTTGTCGTGCCGGATGATCGCCGCCTCCTTGTAGGCGATGGCGGCGACGTTCGAGACAAACGTGCGCCAACGGCTCATGCGCGGGCCTCGATCACGCGGCGCGCGTAGTAGATCAAGCCGACGCCACAGACGAAGAGGAACAAGAGGTCGGGCATCATCGATCCTAGCCCTTCCGCTCGCAGGTAAATCGCCCGGCTGATCTTGATGTAGTGAGTGGCCGGCAGAAGGTTCGCGAGCCACTGCACCACGGTCGGCATGTTGCGGACCGGGAAGAGGAAGCCGGAGAGCTGGACGAGCGGAATCGAGAACAGCACGGTCTTCTGCACGGCCTCGGCCGCCGTCGCGGACGTCGCCGAGAAGATCAGGCCGAGCGCGAGCGAGATCAGCACGTAGTAAGCCGAGACGCCCACGAACAGCAGCGCACTGCCCTCGGGCCAGACGCGCAGCACCAAGCCGGCGATCACCACCATGAGCGCGACGTCGAAGGCGAACACCGCGCCGAGCGGCAAGAGCTTACCGAGCAGGATCTCGATCGACGTCGCCGGCGTCACCTGCAGCTGCTCGAACGTGCCCGCGAGCTTCTCGTTGACGATCGACACCGCGGTGATGAGCGTCGTCAGAAACGAGAGCACGAACCCGAAGGTGCCCGCGACCATGAACGGCGTGCCTTCGAGGCCCGGATTGAACACGGCGCGAGCGACGACGCCGATCCCTCCCCCGCCGCGCTCGGCGCCCGGGACGACCGAGCGCCGGGGATCGCGCGCTTGATCGCCGAGGGCGGGCGCGCTCGCCTGCAGCAGAGAATTTACGAATGCTTCGGCGTTGCCGGCGAGCGCGGCCTCGCCACCGTCGTAGAGGACCTGAATGCGGGGGGGCTCCGCGCCCGGCCTCGAGCGTCGCGTATCGTCGTCGAAGTCCGCGGGGATCACCACGCCGACGCTGATGGCTCCGGATCCGAGCGCGTCTCCGATCGCATCCGAAGACGGGTACGCGGTGATGTCGAAGGTCTTGTTCGCCGCGAGATCGGCGGCGAGCCGGCGGCTCGCCGCCGACCGCGACCCGTCGTAGAGCCCCAGCGCGAGGTGCTTGACGTCGGTGGCGAGAATGAATCCGAAGAGCAGGAGCGCCCCGATCGGCACACTGACGAGGATCGTCACCGTGAACGGATCCCGGAACGTCGCCTGGATCTCGCGCCGGACGAGAGTCCACAGTCGGCGGCGATTCACGGCGCACCTCGCGGATCCTGCGATGCCACGCTCGCGAGCACCCGGCGGAACACGTCGGTCATCGCCGGCTGCTCGATTGCAATGCGCGCGCCCGGCGCTTCCTTCGCCGCCTGCTCCAGCCGTCCGAGAAATTCGGGCTCCAATTTCGGCAGCCGGACGCGCAGCCCCGTCGCGGTTAGCTCGGGGGCGGGGATCGCGCCGTCGAGCCGCTGGAGCACGCGCGGGCGCTCCTCGGCCGTGACGTCGATGTCGATTCGGTAGCCCTGCGAAAAACGGCTGCGCAGCTCCTCCGGCGGGGCATTGGCGATGAGCCTGCCGCGATCGATGAAGCTCACCCAGTCACAGTAGTCGGCCTCCTCGAGAAAGTGGGTGGTGACGAACACGGTGACGCCCGCCTCGGCCTCCTCCTGGATGATCTCCCAGAAACGGGCGCGATTGTGGACGTCGACGCCCGCCGTCGGCTCGTCGAGAAACAGCAGGCGCGGCCGATGCAGCGTGGCGACGGCGAGGCCGGCTCGCTGGCGGACACCGGCGGAAAGGTCCTCGGATCGCTCCTTCTCGAACGCGCCGAGATCGAACCGCTCGCGCAGGGCCGTCCAGCGCCGTTCGAGCTCCTCGCCCGTCAGGCCGTACAGGCCCGCGTAGAACTCCACGTTCTCGCGCAGCGACAGGCCCTGGTAGAGGCTCACCTTCTGACCCATGTAGCCGATGTGGTCGCGTACCCTTCGCGGCCTGCGAATGACGTCCACGCCGTCGACCTCGATCGTCCCCGCCGTCGGTCGGAGCAGGCCGATCAGCATGCGGATCGTCGTGCTCTTGCCCGAGCCGTTGGCGCCGAGAAAGGCGAATATCGATCCGCGCTCGACGGACAGGTCGAGCGCGTCGACGGCGGTAAAGTCGCCGAACCGCTTGGTGAGGCCGTGGGCTTGGATGATCGGCGTGTTCATGGGCTCTCGGCGTGTCGCGCCAGCGCGAGTAGCGTGGACTCCATGTCGACCGGCGTTCGTTCGGCAAAGCGCGCGCCCGACAGCGCGATCAGGTCGCGTAGGATCTCGGCTTCGCCGGGAGCCCGTTCGCCGCCTACCTCGACGCGCGCGTAGCCGGCGCACGCACGCGAGGCGCTGACGTAGGGAAGCGCCCGTGCGGCGCGCGCCGCCGCTTTCGGATCCTCGCCCCACACGCGGAAGAGTCCGAGCGACGCGCGCGCGCAGAGCTCGGACGGCGCCCCGAACGCGACGACTCGCCCGCCGTCGAGGTAGGCGAGCCGGCCGCAGGAGGCGGCCTCGTCGAGATAGCTCGTGGCGATGAGCACCAGCGAACGATGCTTCTCCGCCTCGAGCATCGTCCAGATCTCGCCGCGTGCCACGACGTCGACGCCGGCGGTCGGCTCATCGAGCACGAGCAGCCGTGGCTCTACCAGCAGCGCGTTGGCAATCGCCAGCTTCTGCTTCATGCCGCCGGAGAGGGCACCGGCGGCCCGCTCGGCGAACGGCGCCAGTCCCGTGCGCTCGAGCAGGCGGCCCGCGCGCCGATCGAATTCCTCGGCTGCCAAGCGGTGGAGACGGCCCGTGAAGCGGAGGTTCTCGATCACGGAGAGATCGCGATGCAGGCTGAACACCTGCGGCACGTAGCCGATCTCGCGCTTGAGCTCCGTGACGTCGCCGCGGAGGTCGTGGCCGAGAACGCGGGCGTCGGCGGCGGTGATCTCGAGAAGCCCGGCAATCGAGCGCAGCAGCGTGGTCTTCCCGGCTCCGTCGGGACCGACCACGCCGACGATCTCGCAGCGATCGAGCAGGAGATCGATCGGGCCGAGAGCGCGCTTCGCACCGTAGTGCTTCTCGAGGCCGCGCAGGAGTACGAGGATTCCCTCACCCGATGTAGACATTGCCTTCGGTCCCGGGCTGAAAGCTCTCGACGTCTTCCAGGATGCGGATCTTCGCGCGATAGACCTGGCCCATGCGATCGCTCCGCGTCTCGATCTTCTCGGGAGTGAAGTTCGCCTTGTCGGCGAGGAAGCTCACCTCGCCCGCGACTCTTCGCCCCGGCCGACTGTCGAGCTCGATCTGGACGCGCTGGCCGATGCGGAAGCGCTCGACCTCGGCCACCGGCACGTAGATCTGCACGTACTTGTCTCTCGGATCGATCACGGAGACGATCGCCGTGCCGGGCTGCGCGAGCTCTCCCGGCCACACGTATTGTGTCTGCACGACCGTGGAGACCGCCGGCGCGCGGATCTCGCATTTCGCGTGTTTCACGTCGAGCTCGGCGAGCTGAGCGAGCGCGAGCTCGCGCTTGCGGCGAAGCATCTCGAGATCGCTCTCGGCCATCGTCGAGCTGGTGAGCGACGCCTCGGCGCGGGCGAGCATCTGCCGCGCCCGGTCGACGGCGCTTCGCGCCTGGTCGCGCTTGGAGCGAGCCTCGTCGAGAAGCTGTGCGGTGCTCGCCCCGGTCTCGAGGAGTGCGTGCTCGCGCATGAACGTCTTCTCCGCGAGCACGAGCGCCGCCTGCGCCTGATCGAGCTCGGCCCGCTGCGCGCTCACCTCCCGCTTGGAGGTGCTGTCGACCATCGTGGCGCGCTCCGCTTGCGTGTGGATCTCCGCCTCATACATCGAGACTTCTCGCTTCTTGGTCTCGATCTGCGTCTCGACGTCGCGACCGTCGAGCACCGCCACCACCGCGCCAGCGTCGATCCTCGCTCCCTCGCCGAAGCGAACTTCCAGCACGCGTCCCGAGACTTCACTGCGCAGGATCCGCTCCTCGCCTTCGACGAAGCCCGTGTAGTAGGCCGGCCGGCGATCGCGTCCCCAGTGACGGTAGCCGCCGGCCGCGGCGACCGCGAGCACGACTCCGGCGACGATCCATTTCGCGTTCATGAGCTCACCTCGGGTTCGATTCGGATGCGGTGCTCTGCCCCATCAAGCTCCGCAACTCGGCCAAACGAACGTGGGCCTGGTAGAGTGCGCTCGCACCGACGGCTCGCTGCGCGGACAAGAGCGCCTGGGCGTCGAGAACGTCCTCGCTCGAGGCGCGCCCGGCGTCGAACTGCTGCCGGCGGATGCGCAGGTTCTCCTCCGCCTGGCCCACGGCCGTCTCCGCGGTGGCGAGCGCGGCCAGGCGCTCGGCGGCCGCTTGGCGCGTGGAGCGCACCAGCGCCTCGAGCTCACGCAGCTGCCGTTCGATCTCCAGACGATTCCGCTCGGCCGCGATCTTCGCCTCGGCAATCTGCGCCTCGCGCCGCCCGTCGGCGCCGAGATCCCAGCTGAACCCGACGAAGCCCGAGCCGATGTCTTGAGGCTCGAGGATCGGCGAGTTGGAATAGTCGATCGCGCCGCCGGCGGAGAGCCGCGGCAGGCGGCTACGGACGAGCGAGCGGGCCGTCCCCTCCAGGCGCTGCTGCTCCTCGACGAGCGAGTGAAGAACCGGATTGTCCGCATAGGCGACACGCAGCGCCTCTTCGACCGGCGGTACGACCGGCCGCTCGGCGACGTCCGCGGGCTCGGTCGGCGCGTTCACGTCCGCCCCGATCGCCTGGTTCAGCACATACCGCGCTTGCGCAATCGCCAGCGCGCGTTGCTCCAGCTGCTCTTCATCGGTCTGCAACGCGACCTGAACGACCAGGAGCTCGTTCTTGGTCAGCCGGCCGCTCTGGAACTTCGCTTGCGAATTCGCGAGCTGTTCGCGATCGAGCGTCACGTTCGCCTCCGTCACCTCGCGCAGGCGCTCGTTCTCCAGCAGCTGGAAATAGGCACGCACGACGGCGAGCTGCTGGTCGAGCGTCGTTGCCCACACGCGCGCCTGCTCGCCGCGATAGCCGGCCTGCGCGGCCGCCAGCGCATAGCGGAGCTCGCCGCTGACGTCGAGCGGGAGCGTGAGCGTGCCATTCAGAGTGCCGACATCGACCGGACGGATCTCGATGGAGCTCCCGCCCGGCGAACCGACGCCGGCGGGCAGCGGAACGGCGTTGCGCAAGGCGTCGGTATACCAGGCGTAGCGTCCGGACCCGACCGTGCTCGGCAGCAGCCGCCCGCGAACGTCCCGCACCTGTTCCGCGACGCCCTGGAGCTGACGTTCGGAGATCGCGATCCGGCGGTTGCCCTTCGCCGCCATCGTGACCGCCGTCGCCAGATCGAGCGGCCGGGGCGTGGGAGGAGTCGCTTCGGCCGCGGCGCCGAAGTCGACGCCCGCGCGGCGAGCGAGCGCGCCGAGCTCCTCCGCCCGCCGTGCCGCGCTCCAGCCGCCGTCCCCGCTCGGTCGCTGGAATTCCGCAACCGACGCGCAGCTGACGAGGCCGACGGCGATCGCCGCCACCGCCGCCCGAACGCCCGCGCTCGCTCGGCAGGATGCTCCGGCCGGAGCCGCGATCGCGACCAACGGGAGCGATCGGTGACGCAGGCTCCTAGCGCGCACGTCGTCTCCCCGCTCGTCGCGCGCCTACGCGCTCCATGCCGCCCAGCGAGAATTTCGCGATGTGCCGCGCCAGATCGGCACCGAAGCCCGCCGGATAGGACTTCCAGCGCTTGCGATGGAGGATCCCCGGCATCGCGAACCGGTAGAAGATCGCCTGGGAGACGATGCTGATCGCGCAGCGCTCGACCTCTCGCCGGCCGAGACGCGGCATGAGCCGCGCGACGATCTGCTCCGTCTCGCCCATCATCGGATCGATGAACTCGGCAACGATCATCGGCAGCGCCTGGCTGGGATCCGTCATCTCCCGCTGCATGAGCGCGCCGTGCAGCCCCGGGGGAGGTCCGATCAACATGGCGAGCATCACCTTGATACGAGTGAACAGCAGCTCCGCGAGCGCGGCGCGGTCGAGCCGGTCGATTTCCGCCGCCGGCCGCGTCCCGCCGCGCCGCTCGAGCACGGTCTGGATGGTCGCAAACTGCGCGCGGAGCACCTCGAGGTAGAGGTCCTTCTTGGAGCCGTAGTGATAGTGGCCGGCGGCCAGGTTGACCCCGGCACGGCGAGCGATGTCGCGCGCCGTAGTGGCGTGGAACCCACGCTCGGCAAAGAGCTCGCTCGCCGCCGCGATCAGGCGCTGACGGGTGCCCTCGTTCGATCGCCCCATCAATACAAACGTTTAAAACATCTGTCTCACTGAAGCAAGACTGGTTTTTCGGCCAAGCGTTCGCCTCCGTCTTGGCCACACGCGCTGGACATTCCTGAAGCGCTGGATCTTCCGGTCGGCCCGTGCTCGGGTCGACCGGAAGATCCAGCCACCGCGCGCAAGCGCGGAGAGCAATCGACCATCTCGTGGGTGATTGGCGTCCGCGCTCCGCGCGGTTGCGGTCGGTTGTGATCGACCCGAGTCCGGGCCGATCACAACCGA
>Ga0315273_10000966_pt1 | contig 31557 bp, 28 predicted proteins | sample YL17G02_0_MG_FD_205753 | JGI IMG/M metagenome (GOLD analysis project Ga0315273, IMG submission 205753) | Sediment microbial communities from Yellowstone Lake, YNP, Wyoming, USA - YL17G02_0 | ecosystem: Environmental > Aquatic > Freshwater > Lake > Sediment | place: USA: Wyoming | collected... | reverse complement strand
ACTGTTTTGAGGGGTGGCCTTCTGGCCAATCACATCGGCGCAGCCATTCCCGCAAGTCCCTCAGCCCCGTCCGGCCAAAAATCATCAGATCACTCAAGGGGGGATGATGTCCCTTCCGTGTTCCAGCTCCGGGGGCGATTTCAGTTGAAATGTCGGGCCGTACGGCATTTCTTGGTGCCGCATAATGGTCCTGATGAGAGAGGGAGGTTAATGTGAAGATATTCCTCGATACAGCAAATGTTGATGAGATTCGCGAAGCGGCCGACTGGGGTGTCTTGGACGGCGTAACCACCAATCCATCACTGGTTTCCAGAGAGAAAGGCCGCAAGTTTGAAGATCTCCTCCGCGAGATCGTGGCGATTGTCCCGGGTCCAGTTTCGGCGGAAGTCGTGGCGTTTGCCGCAGACGACATGGTCTCCGAGGGGATACGCCTCTCCAAGATTGCGCCGAACATCGTGGTTAAGATCCCAATGAACATTGAAGGACTCAAGGCGATCCGCCGCCTCACACAGGATGGCATCTCCACCAATTGCACGCTGGTCTTCAACGCGACCCAGGCGCTTCTGGCCGCCAAGGCCGGGGCGACATTTGTTTCGCCGTTTCTGGGCCGCCTCGACGACATCGGCCATGTGGGCATGGATCTCATCGGTCAGATTGTCACCATTTTCGACAATTACGCGCTGGACACCGAGGTCCTGGCTGCCTCGATCCGAAGTCCGCTGCATGTCGTCGATGCTGCCCTGCACGCCGCCGACGCCTGCACAATGCCATTCTCAGTTCTCCAGGCTATCGTGAAACATCCTTTGACCGACATCGGCATCGCCAAGTTCAACAGTGATTGGAAGAATGTCCCGCATTGACCGAACCAGGCGTGTGTTGACCTGGGAAGGTGGCATGGGCATTCTGCCCATGCCGCACGGGCGGGACGCCCGTGCCACCGCGGGGGCGGGCCACAATGATTGACCGCTACACCCGCCCGGCAATGGCCGCCCTCTGGTCGGAGAACAACAAATTCGCCGTCTGGCTGGAAATCGAGCTTCTCGCATCCGAAAAGATGGCGCAGATGGGGTTGGTCCCGAAGGGTGCGCCCAAACGCATGCGCCGCAACGCGCGTTTCGACGCCCGGCGGATCGAACGTATCGAAGAGAAGACCCGCCATGATGTGATCGCATTCCTGACCGACGTCGGGCGGCATCTGGGCAAAGACGAGAAGTATCTGCATCTGGGACTCACATCTTCCGACGTTCTCGACACCGCCCTGTCCGTGCGGATGGTCCAGGCCGGCCGGCTTCTGCTGGATGGTTTGCAGCCACTCTTGGGTCACACGCGCCGGCTGGCGCGTCGTTACATCAACACCCCGATTGCCGGACGCACCCATGGTGTCTTCGCGGAGCCGACCTCCCTGGGGCTCAAGTTCGCCCTTTGGTATGCGGACCTGATTCGTGGACGCCGCCGGTTGAAGGCGGCCATCCATTCAGTCGCGGTCGGCAAAATCTCAGGAGCCGTGGGCAATTTCGCGCACTTGGATCCTCGAGTGGAGGCCTATGTCTGTCGCCGGCTCGGTCTGCGTCCCGCGCCCATCTCGACTCAGGTGCTGCAGAGGGATCGTCACGCCGAATACATCTTCGCGATCGCCGCACTGGGAGCAACCGCCGAGAAGATTGCGCAGGACATACGGCTGTACCACCGCACTGAAACGGGAGAACTCACCGAGGGATTCTTCGCGGGTCAGCGTGGCTCGTCCGCGATGCCGCACAAAAAGAACCCGATCCTGTGCGAACGCATCTGCGGTCTCGCGCGTCTTCTGCGCGGCTACGTGGTCCCGGCGCTCGAAAACGTCGCGCTCTGGCACGAGCGCGACATCACGCACTCGTCCGTCGAGCGCGTGATCATCCCGGACGCCACCATCGCGCTGGACTACATGCTCCATCTGCTCGATTCGGTTCTCGGGAATCTCGGCGTGCATCCCGAGCGGATGCGCAGGAACCTCGAACTGGCCGGCGACGCGGTCTGCTCCCAGCGTTTGCTCCTCGCGTTGGCGGATCGTATCGGGTCGCGGGACCGCGCCTACGCGATTGTCCAGAAATTGGCGCTGAACGTCTCGCCCGAACGGCCTTTGCGGGACTGTGCGCGAGCCGATGCAACCATCAAGCAGTACCTCAGCAACGAAGAAATCGACGCGGCGTTCGACTGGGAATACTTCCTCCGTCGCGCACGAACCATCATGCAACGCGCACTGGCGCAGAAGTGACCGATGAGAACCTCGACAAAGCGGGGGGCCGCGCAGCCGTAAAGCAGTGGCGCGTGCGAGCACGCACCATGTTCTTGTTAGATGGTCTGAGGATCGTGGGGCAATAGAAGATGGCTAAGGAAGGGTGGTTGTTCGTAGTCCCGGCTCTGCTCGTGACGCTTCTCGGGCTCATCGCGTGGCGGGTCGGCTGGAAAGGCGGCTCAGTGGTTTGGATGCTGGGTCTGCTGGTGACCGTCTTTCTTGTCTTCTTCTTTCGTGATCCCGACCGTCAGCCGCCCAATGATCCCAACGTGGTTGTAGCCCCGGCTGACGGGACTGTCCTGTCTGTTGTGGCAGCAGCGGGCGGCGGCACTCAGATCGATATCTTCCTTTCGGTTTTCAATGTCCACGTCAACCGTGCCCCAGTGGGTGGCAAGGTGACTTCTGCCGAGTACCACCCCGGGAAATTCCTCGTCGCGAATCGCGATGATGCCGGGACGCAGAACGAGCGCCAGGACGTTGCCATCGAAAGCAAGATGGGGCTCGTGCGTTACGCACAGATCGCCGGTGTCCTCGCCCGGCGTATCGTTTGCAGCGTCCACCCGGGAGACAGCCTGCGAATCGGCCAGCGTGTTGGCATGATTCGCTTCGGATCCCGTGCTCAGGTCATCCTGCCCCCGGGCGTTACGCCCACAGTGCAGATCCGCGATCGGGTCAGGGGAGGGGAGACGGTAATCGCCCGGCTTGAGGCACCGAAGGGCGGCGCCTAATACCGCGCCCGAGGGAATGATGAAGATGCGGTCGCGCTTCAGCAGTTCGTGGCGAGGAGATTGCTTCGCTTCGCTCGCAATGACGCCCCTCGCACTTTCGGAGATGAGGGCCTTTCCTCGCATCCAATCCCGTTGTCGTTGCAGTCCTTGCGAGGAAGGGGTCCCGTCTGAAGTGGGACTCCCTCCACGGGGGCACTGCAGCGATTCATGGATGGGAAGCGAAAGAAAGCTGTCATTGCGAGCGAAGCGAAGCAATCTCATCATGACCGCCCCCGCCGAACGGTGATCCCATGCGAAACTTCCGCGGCATTTTCCCCGGTATGTTCACCATGGGAAACCTGTTTTGTGGTTTCCTCGCGATTGTTGCATGCCTGGATGGGGAACCGGTCCATGCCTGCCGGTTTGTTCTGCTGGGATTCTTCCTGGATGGACTTGACGGCTTTGTCGCGCGCGTTTCCAATACCGCTTCACGTTTCGGCGTGGAGCTCGACTCGCTGGCCGATTTGGTCACTTTCGGCGTCGCCCCGGCGATCCTGGTCTACACCTTCCAATTGAAATCCATGGGCAAATGGGGATGGATGCTCGGCTTTGTGTTCGTGATGTGCGGAGCATTCCGGCTGGCGCGATATAACCTCTCCGCCAAGCCGATAGGCAAGACCAACTTCGAAGGCCTGCCCATACCGGCAGCAGCTTCGCTATTGGTGTCATATACGATGTTCTGCTATGACATCTGGGGCGAGATGCGTCTGTCACGCTTCCTGATTATCCTCATGATCATCACATCAGCGCTGATGGTCTCCTCAATCCCCTACGAGAACAGACCGACGTCATGGCGCACCACCAAGGACCGCCTGAAGTTCCTGTACCTATTACTGGGTGGCATAGCAGTCCTGATTGATCTCTCGAAGACGTTCTTCCCGATAGTCCTGCTCTACGTTGGCTCCGGTCTGGTCCGCGAAGCGTACCGCCTGGTCCGCTCCGGCGCCGGCCGTCCCCCGCGGGCAAGGCTCGAGCCGCACGGGGGGTAAATCAGTCGCTCGACCCGCAATCCTCGGTCGCCAAGTGCTCCACGGCTTGAAGAGTGTTGAAGAAGCTGTCACCCTGCTGCTCTGATGCCCGGAGCGCACCGTCCACCCCACTGAGAAATCCGAATCCGGTGGCACGGACACTTCTCTCGGGTGCTTTTCAACCTGGCGACGTTTCCCACGGACGATAGGCCGTTCTGATGCAAGACCGGGTGGGCGCTGATCCTCGCTGAAGAGATGAAGGGAGCACGCACCGACGTGGACGGCACTGAGGAGCTTCTGGCCACGGGTGAGGAAAGGGTTGCGCTAGCCTGCCCGTTCTGGCAGATTATCGTACGCGATACCGCCACCGATCTGGCGCGGGGGATCAAGCCCCGGTGATGGACGTGGTGCACTCCGAGGCGGTACATATGGTCAGAAGTCCTGCTGAGGCTATCGTGGCGATGACGTGTCGGGCAGAAGGATGCTTTGAAGCCGCCTGGGACAGTGAAACCGGCCTGTGCGTACTACATTCTCCAAGAGATGACAAGCCGGATTTCTGGGATGCGCTCAAGCGGCAGCATGAGGTCCGAATCCGCGGTGAGGTTGGTCTACCGACCGTCGATCTTTCCCGCCCACGGGACATGCCAGTTGAACTCCTGAAGCAGATCCACATACACATCGAGCACACGCATTTCCCTGCCGGCTTCATACCTGAGTGGCTCTTTGGCTATCCGGTTATGATCTCTGATTCTTCGTTCGCGGGAGAGGTCTCATTTCACAAGCTGACCTTGAATCGTGAGCTACTTCTCGTCGATACTGTTTTCGTCGGACCAGTAGATTTTCAAGAATGTTCGTTCGGCCTTGCCCTGAAGAAGCTTCACAATTGCACGTTTTACGGTCCGTTCGTACTCAACAATTGCGGAATAGGGACCCTGGATCTGCATCGATGCACATTCGCTGCCCCGTGCATCATTATGGACGTCAGGATACGGAACAAGTTATCCGCAACGTACTCACACTTCAAGGACACTTTCAGTATGAAGGGTGTTGCTCCGTCCGACCCTTCCGGACGGAGTAACGTCGTGTTCTTTGAGAACACGCGATTCACCCACACGTTCTTCGGATTCGGTCAGCTCGGTACGTGCGTGTTTAGCGCCTGCAAGTGGGATCCGACCGGCCGCTGGCCGAACAAGTACATAACGGCGCCTGTGGGACACGATCACAGCGTGCAGGAAGAGCGGCATCGTCAGATGCGTCGACACTTCGCGAAAGAAGGGCACACTCTACTCGCTAATGAGTTTGCGCTAAGCGAGATGGAGTCCCGCCGGCTGCAACTCAAATCCGGTGGGTGGCGCAAACGTCCGGCCGAGTTCTGGGTCCTCACATTTCACAAGTACTTGTCGTTTTATAACATGCGGTATCTGCGTCCGCTCTTTTGGCTACTGTTGCTCTTGTTGCTCCTACCACCCCCCCATCTCCTTGGCGGGTTCGAGATTCATCGGTCTAACAGCGTGACAGAGCTTGTCGCCTATTCCATCCAACCGGGCGATGTGGCGAGTGCGACGCCGGTTACAATCATGGTGAGAGTGCGGGATTGGCTGGAAGCGCTCAGTTTTGCCGTCAGTTCAATGATGATTCGAACAGGTGGAGAGTATGTACCAGCATCGACAGTTTCCAGTGTCGCGCGGACTCTCGGCCAGGTCCTTGGACCTGCGTTGGTGCTGGTGTTTGTCTTCTCGCTGCGGCGAAGACTGCGCCTGCCAGCAGGGCTGGAGTAGCTTTCTTCGGCTGCGTGAGGGGCTGGAGCCCCTCGACATGCGGGTGGTCCCAACGGGCAGGCCAAGCGTGTGAGAAGCGATTCAGTGATTACGCACGTGTGACTTGCGGGGCCGCTGATCTGTGGGGCTTGTTGAAAAACCTCTGTCAATCAAGACGACGGTCTGATTGCACGGGTGCCACGGACAAGGTAGCCCGAGCGGCTTTCTTGCTCGGTCTACCTTGTCCGTGTCTTTCTTCGGATTGTGAGAAAAGGACAGGGACAAGCAGATTCTCCAAAGAGCCGGAGAATCTGCTTGTCCGCGGCACCCTGATTAGTTGCCGGGTTTTTCAACAGGCCCCGGGGGTCAGGCCCCCCACCCGCAACCCCCCATCCCCCTTCAACATCGAAGCAAATGACAATTCCTCTGGGAATCGTCATTCCGGAACGTTATAATTCGCATTGAGACTCCGCTGCCGTCCGCCATTGGGCGGGCGGGGCGGGGGAGACGGGGAGACTTGTGGTGTTGAAAGGCACAGTGAAGGTCCGTCTGAAGGACGGTGTCTTGGACCCGCAGGGGCAGACCATTCGTCGCGCCCTCGCGCAGATGGGTTACGACTGGGTCCGGAATGTGCGGACCGGGCGGACGTTTGAAGTCGAAATTGAGGCGGACGATGCCCTGTCTGCACGCGGACGGCTGGAGGAAATCTCCAGCAAGCTTTTGGCCAATCCAGTGATCGAGAGTTTCCAGGTGGAGGTGCGCTCATGAGATTCGGCGTCGTGACATTTCCCGGTTCGAACTGCGATTATGATGCCTACGCTGCTCTGCGCCATGTCCTGTGTGCGCCGGTGGAATTCCTCTGGCATGCCGACCCCGATCTGAAGGACGTCGACTGTGTCATTCTTCCCGGCGGGTTCTCGTTCGGCGACTACCTGCGCGCCGGTGCGATCGCCCGGTTCTCTCCGGTCATGAACTCCGTGATCCGGTTCGCCGAATCCGGCGGACTGGTCTGGGGTATCTGCAACGGCTTCCAGATTCTCCTCGAAGCCGGCTTGCTCCCCGGCGCCATGCTGCGCAACAGCACGATGCGTTTCGCCTGCCAGTGGGTCCGCATCAAGGTGGAGACCACCCGCACACCGTTCACCCGCGGCTGCCGCCCCGGCCAGATTCTGCGTATCCCGATCGCCCACGCCGAGGGAAACTACTACGCTGACGACGAGACGATCGACCAACTCGAACGCTCCGGTCAGATCGTGCTGCGATATGTGAATGCCGAGGGAAACCCTGACGATGCTTCCAACCCGAATGGTTCGCGTCACAACATCGCCGGGATCATGAACCGCGAGGGAAACATCCTGGGCATGATGCCCCACCCCGAGCGGGCCGTTGAGCCGATCTTGGGTAGTGAAGACGGTCTGGCTCTGTTCAACTCCCTGTTGGGTGCGACCGCTGCCGGCATGGAGACCCCCATGAAAGCGCGAGTGGCCTCACAGAGAGGAGCCCAGGTGTGAAGCGTCAGGAACTGACCTTCCTGATCGTGGGTATGATTTTGGCGGCCGCGGCTGGGGGGCTGATCGGTGATTTGGTGGGCTCGTTCCTGCCAGATGGCGCGATCAAGACGCTCTTCAAAGAGAGCGTTGAGATTGGCTTGGGCCGGACAGCCGACACAAAGGCGGTCGAACCACTTTCCCTGAACCTTTATGCGATCACGCTGGTTTTCGGCCTGACATTCCGGATCAACTTTGTCAGCGTCCTGTTCGTATTGCTGTTGTTCGTGTATTTTCGCTGGTGGTATCTGTGATCTGACCCCTGAGGGGGATGTATGTTGGGTGGAATAGGTGTACAAGAGTTGCTGCTGATCTTCCTGGTGGCGCTTCTCCTGTTCGGTTCGAACAAGATTCCGGAGATCGCCCGCAGCTTGGGGAAGGGAATCACCGAATTCAAAAGAGCGATGGACGCGACCAAAAACGAAATCAGCCGCTCTATCGAGGAGGCTCCTCCTCCCCGGAACACGCCGGAAAAGCCCGCAGCGGCCAAGCCCGGTGTCGACGATTCCACGCCGGGGAATTCCAGTCCCAACATCCTGCCACCACCCCAGGATACGTTGCCTCCCGCCTGAGGCGGGCCGCCGTTCTCCGCTGACCATCGTGGGGCACAGATAGGACCGAGCCATGTTTTCCCAGACCGACGTCGATCGCATCGCCAGTTGCCTTCAGCCCGAATCACAGTCGTTTGAGACCGATCACTACCGGCTGAAACTCGTCAGTGCGCGTGACCGGCGCATGCTGGTGGTGGAGTTGTATCCGGAGGTCCGGCTGGGACGGAATCTCGGCTCGATGATCGTAGTCTATACAATGGGCGGCCATCTCCAGCTCCACAACTGTACCGGCTTCGTTTCCTCTGAAGATTTGGGCGAGGTCACATTCGTCGGAGAATCCGCCGGACGACTCTCCGGGCTGGTCGTCGAGCGCGAGGCCGCGTGCTCGCTCTACGCCAATGTCACCCGCGACCTGATCTCCGGCGACTTCACCAAGCTCGGCGTCGAAGTCATGCTGTCGGGCGTGGCGCTATCTCTGGCCGAAGACCTGCTGAAGAAGACTGACGGGGAGAACTGATTACCAGTCAGGTTGGATTGTGACTTCAGAGTGGCTTGGGTAGGGGCGGGGTTTCCCCGCCCTTACTCTTGTGGGGCGGGTTCGTAGTCTTGCAGGAATCATCTATGCAGTTCTCTGCCCATCAAGGTTGCAGATTAGGCCATCAATTCCTGGCTCGAAGTCAAGGGAGGGCGAGCCTCCTGGCGAGCCTCTTTTTGTACCGCCCACGAGGCGGCTCGGCAGGAGCCTCGCCCTCCCGCCGTCCCGCCGGTTAGATACTTTCTGCGTGACCCTCAATCCGCCTTTTTCACATCCGGTACGACTTCGCGGTCAAGTCCTCGGCGAACACCTTGAGGTCATTGGCCATTTCATCGGCCGACTGGTACCGCTCCCGAGGCTCCTTCGCCAGGGCCTTGCCGATGACCACGTCGAAGATTCCCGGGATGTTCTCATCCACCGTGGATGGGAGCGGCGGATTGGTCTGCGTGATCGAGTAGATCAATGCGGAGATATTGTCCCCGGCGAAGGGACGTTTGTGGGTCAATAGCTCGTACGCTACAACCCCCAGACTAAAGATGTCGCAGCGACGATCGATGGTTCCCCCGCGCAGTTGCTCGGGCGCGATGTAGTGCGGTGTTCCGAGCGCAATCCCCGTCTGTGTCATCGACATCTGCGACGATTCGAAGCGGGCGATACCGAAGTCCGTGACCTTGATCTTGAAGCCATCAAGCACCATAATGTTGGCCGGCTTGATGTCGCGGTGGACAATCCCAGCCTTGTGCGCGTACTCTAAGGCGGCGCAAACTTGCGTCAGGATTTTGGCGGCGATGCGGTAATTGAGCTGCACTTTCTTGCGGACCACCTGTTCGAGCGTGTATCCCTCAAGATACTCCATCGCGATGTAGCGGAGATCGCCGTCGGCCCCGACGTCGTAGATCGTCACGATGTTCGGGTGCGACAACTTGCCAGCGGCTTTGGCCTCCCGCACGAGCCTTTCGCGCAGTTCTTCGGCCTCAGCCGGAGTCCCACCGTATCCGGCGCGAATCGTCTTGAGCGCCACGAGCCGCTCGATCGCGTGGTCCTTCCCCTTGTAAACCGTACCCATGGCTCCCTGCCCGAGTACGCCGAGGATTTCGTAGCGTCCCAGCTTCTTGAGCGTGGCCGATTCATCACGGATTGGGTCGGATCCGTCTGCTTGGTCGCCGGAATCCAATTCAGCGCCCAGTGGGGCAGGGCTGTCGTCCATCAGCTCCCGTGGGCTCTGATATGAGTCTGCCGATCGATCCGAGATTTCGGGCGTGATTTCCGCCGTCTGGGAGTTTCCCCCCGGCGATGCGTGATCGGCCGTGCCCAGAACGGCAGATGCCGTCCCTGTGTCGATCACCATCGTCCGTTCCAGCCCCCCGATGACTCCTGCCGGACCGTCAGCAGGTATCACACGCACTGGGACGCCGTCGTCACCGACAGCCACTGCAGCGCGTCTCGGACCCGCTGTCGCCCCCTGAACTTTCCGGCCGCCCAATTCCACGGGCATTGCTTTCTCTCCTGCGGCCTTGGATCGTGCAGGGGACTTCTTCGACTGCTCTGTCGCATTCGACTTCATGACCGGGGAGAACAGCAGGAACAGCAGGATCTCCAGCGACGGATACAGCGTCTTGGTGATCAACTTGAATGAACTGTAGAGAATGAAGTTCAAATCGACAAACAGGAATGCCAGTACCAGTAGTATGACGATTCGATACTGAAGGATAACACGCGGGAGCACAATCGCGCCGAACGCGGCCACGACCGCGAGAATCAGCAGATCGAGCACTGTCGACAATGTCACGGTCGTCACGTACCGCCCGTCCAGAATGTTGGCTGTGACCGTGGCGATCTTCTCGCAGCGTGGCATGGCCGTTGAAGCGGGAGTGCTGAGGCTGGTCCCGTATCCGTATGCGGTAACGCCGACGATTACAACCTTCCCGGTGATTTCGTTCCTGTCGGCCTGCCCCTCAAGAACCTTGGCGGCAGAAACCGATCTCAACGTTCCGGCCGGGCCGCGGTAGTCGATCAGCAGAAGACCGGCGTCGTCGCAGGGTACCAGGGACGATCCCATCATGATGCCTTGATCGGGGACGATTTTCACCTGTGTCCGGTTAAGCTTCATCGCACAGCGGGCCAGTTGCAGGGCCATCGAAGGATAGTATTCTCCTTCGAATCTGACCGCCAGCGGGTCGCGCCTGACTTTCCCATCGAGGTCCTGCCACGTATTGGTCTGCCCCAGTCCCCAGGCTGCTCTGCACGCGGCTTCGAAGGGACGCGCCACGTGATGGGCTTGAGGATAGCGGCGCTCCATCAAACTGATCGCGTCATCCACGGTCACGAAGCTTGATTTCAGAATATAGTCGGGTGTGGTCTGGCTGGTGTTTCCTGGATTCCCAAGCGTGAAGCGAAGCGGGAGCACCACGTTCCCAGCCTTGGCGATCATGCTGGCGAGGAACTGGCTCCTGACCGGGTCGCCGGCCTCATCCGAGGCAAGCTCGAAATCGAGCCCAATGGCCCGGGGCTGGTACTCGGACAATATGCCGACAAGATATCCCACTCGTTCGGGATCCCATGGCCAGCGCCCAAGTTTCTTGACTGCTTCATCATCCACGGTGACGACGACAACATCCGGGGATGGTTGGGGACGCCGCCCGGCCGAAACCATCATGTCCTGGATTCCCAATTCCAGGCTGGCCAGTCCACTGTAGTCGCTGAGATACAGCGTGACTACCAGCAGGCAGATCACCACGGCAAGCAGATACGGGCCGTTCCGTGGCATGCGGCTGCTGCTGAAACGGAAGTCAATCTTCCCGAGGATTTTCTTCATGGCGCGGTCCGGTTCCTCACGGAGACAGGTGCCTGGTGATCTGTCTTTCTACGCAGTTCGATCGCCCGCCACGGCGGGCAGATGACTCATGCGGCCGGGGCCGATCCGGCGACAAACCGGAAGACCGACCGTCCGATCTGCACCACGTCGCTGTTCTTGAGTGTGGCCTGGTCGACCATCTCCCCGTTCAATCGTGTCTTGCCCCGTGCGCCTACATTGGTGAGGATGTACTGCCCACTCTCCGGCGTGATCTTCGCCTGGATGTCGGGAATGAACCAGCCTTTGACCCGCACATTGACGAAAGGCGCCTTGCCAAATGTTACCGACTGTGCCCCGAGTGTGATCTCCGCTGGCTCAGTTCCATCTTCGCCCAGCAGAACGGCCCGGCCCCCGGCACGATTCACGACTTCGCGGTAACGCCGGTCGGTGGCGACGATCTCGCGATGCCGTTTGGTCTCCAGGGTCATGGTCCCGTCGAGATCGGTGACACGCGTCTCATGGGGCGTCTGGCAATGGAAAACCAGGGAATACTTGCCGATCGCGATCGTGTCATTATCGTGCAGGATCTCCTCTTCGACACGGCGGTCATTCACGAACGTGCCGTTCAGTGATTCGTTGTCGATGATGACCGCGTTCTGAGGATTGATCTCGATCATCGCGTGCTTGCGGGACACGCCCCGATTCTCCAGGACAATGTCGTTATCGGAGGTCCGGCCGATCGATATGCGCCGCTTCTCGGTAATGACTCTCTCAATAACCTTGTCCTCGTACCGCACCACGATTTCCGCCATGACCCCTCCGGTGTAGCGTCTGGTCCAGAGTATGCCTGTCCTGTCTGCCTCATACCTTGAGAGAACCCATCGGGCCGCACAGCAAAAGCGCCCATCGGCATTGCGGCAACAACGGGTGTCAACTATATTTTCGTCATGCGGATAGGAAACTTGACGATCCCGGGGCGGGTTGTCCTCGCTCCGATGGCGGGGGTCACGGATGTGGTCTTCCGGCGTCTGTGCCGCCGATTTGGTGCCGCGATTGTCTACTCAGAATTCCTGTCCACGGATGGCTTGGTCTGCAACACCATGAATCAGGAGCATAAGCTTGTCCTGGCGGATGACGAGCATCCTGTTGCCTACCAATTGTTTGGGTCAAGAATCGAGACATTCGCGACCGCTGCCCGCCAGCTCGCAGCCTTTAATCCGGACATGATCGACCTGAATTTCGGCTGTCCCGTAAAAAAGGTTGTCGGCAAGAATGGGGGGGCCGCGATTCTGAAGGATCTCGAGCTGATGGCCAGAATAGTGCGTGAGGCGTCCGACGCGGTATCTCTGCCAGTGACGATCAAAATGCGCGCGGGATGGGATCACGAGCACCTGGTCTATCTTGAAGCCGCCCATGCGGCTGTGGCCGAGGGCGCAAAGGCCGTGACCCTGCACGCCCGCACCCGGGTCGATGGATACGAGACCGCAGCCCGATGGGCCTACATCGCCGATCTGAAGCGCGTACTGGGTGTGCCGGTGATTGGCAACGGCGACGTTTACTCGGCCGAGGATGCCAGGGCGATGCTCGAGCAGACGGGCTGTGACGCCGTCATGGTCGGTCGAGGTGCGTTGGGAAGACCCTGGATTTTCGCACAAATCAACCGCTACCTCGAGACCGGCGAAATCCTGCCCGAGCCCGCCATCCGCGACCGAATCTGCGTCGCCTGGCAGCACTTGAGTGATAAGCTGGCCGGCTCGCACAATGATCCTGGCATCGTGCGGCTGATGCGCAAGCAACTGGCCGCCTACATCAAAGGATGGCCCGACGGTCACGCGTTGAAGGCCCGCCTCATGTCCGCAGTCGATCCCGGACAGATCCGTGAAGCGTTCGCCGATTATTTGATCATTCATCCTGATCTCCCGCGTATTGATGGCGATGGCTGGATCGCCGGGTATGTCACGCTCGATTACGGCTGGCTGCCGCCGACAACCGCCCTGAACTGACACCTATGAGCACACTATACTTTGACGGGGAAGCGGGTGCCGCCGGGGACATGATCCTCGGCGCATTGATCGCGCTGGGTCTGGATCACGAGCTTCTGGCGCAAGTAGTCGGTCCCATTGCCCCGGCACCATTCACGATTCGCGTGGAGCCCATCTCGATCAACGGTGTTTCAGCGCAACGTGTCCACGTCGATACCGCCGAGGAAGCCCGTCACCGCTCCCTGCCGGAGATTGAAGCCTTCCTCGAGCGAGGCAGCCTCTCCGTGGCCGTGAAAGCACGTTCAGCCGCAGTCTTCCGTCGTCTGGCGACGGCCGAGGCACAGGTTCATGGTTCGACCCCGGAGAAAGTCCACTTCCACGAAGTCGGAGCGACCGATGCCGTTGTGGATATCGTGGGCGCGTGCTGGGGTCTTGAGAGCTTGGGTATCACATCAACATTCTCTTCCTCGCTGGTTCTGGGCTCGGGACTCGGCCGCTCGGCACATGGTCCGATCATCTACCCTGCCCCGGCAGTCATCGAAATCCTTCGCGGACGTCCTGTGCGGCTTGAAAGCGACTTGGGCGAAACAACGACGCCCACCGGCGCGGCCATACTGGCCGAAGTCGCCGAGTTTGTGGACGAACTGATGATCGTTCCCGAGAAGGTCGGCTATGGTGCCGGGCATCGCACAATGCCTGACCGTCCGAACCTATTGCGAGCGACGATGGGCGTTGTACCCGAAGTTTATGACACGGATCGGGTGTGGTTGGCGGCCAGTGATATTGACAATACCAGACCCGAAGTGTTTGACTGGCTGGCCGATCGCCTGCGAAAGGCGGGGGCGATTGATGTGACCATGACCAGCGTGAGCATGAAGAAGGGCCGGCTCGGTGTCCGTGTAGAGGCGCTCTGCGACGCTCAAGACAGGACGGTCGTGGCCGGGATTATCCTCTCCGAAACCAACACCCTTGGAGTACGCTGGCTGCCGGTCTTCCGCACCAAGCTATCACGCCGAATCGAGAGTATCAAGACACCTTGGGGGCCGATCAGGGTTAAGGTTGCCGATACATCCGAGGGCGTGCGTGGTGTTCCGGAGTATGACGATTGCCGCCGGGCTGCCGAGGAGAGCAGCGATCCCCTGATCACGATTATCGATACAGTCACCCGGTTGCACGCACAGCGGCACAAACTGGCGGGTGAGAAACCTGAAAGGGAATGACCGATGGCATCTTCGGGAATCTGGGTGTTTGCGCAGCAGAAGAAGAGTGCGATCTCGCCGACTGCGTTTGAACTGCTCTCCTTGGGACGTCGTCTGGCGGACCAGGCTGGACAGCCGCTCACTGCGATCATGTTTGGCCATCAGGTCAAAGACGCCGCGGCTCAACTCACCATGCGCGGCGCGGATCGCGCCATCGTCGCCGATGATCTGTCGCTAGCGAACTTTGTTGATGACCTTTATGCCGATCTGCTGGCGGAATGGATCAAGAAGGAACAGCCACGGATCGTTCTGGGCAGTGCGAGTTTCTACGGGAAGGCACTTTTCCCTAGAGTGGCGGCGATCGTGGGCTGTGGTCTTGTGGCTGATGCCGGCTCTGTTGCCATCAAGGATGGACGTATCACAGCCGTCAAGGCCACCTACGGCGGCAAGGCATTCACTGAATACACTTTTGTCGGCCCGCATCCGGCGATCATCTCAATACGTCCGAAATCCAACGAGGGGGCGGCGCAACGTGGTGCCGCAGGACCGGTCGAGTTCCGCAATCTCGATGGGATGCCTCCGGCAAAGGCATCCGTGGTGGCTTCGGAGGACGCGGGAGCGGGCACAGTCAACCTCAATGAGGCCGACATCATCGTGTCCGGCGGCCGCGGGCTGAAGACGCCGGAGAACTACAAGCTCGTGGAGGATCTCGCACAGGTTCTCGGGGCCGCATCGGGAGCATCACGTGCAATCGTCGATGCCGGGTGGGTCCCATATGCCAAGCAGGTCGGCCAGACCGGGAAAACCGTCAATCCGAAACTCTACGTTGCTTGCGGGATATCCGGTGCCATCCAGCACCTGGTCGGCATGCAATCATCGCGTGTGATTGTCGCGATCAACAAGGATCCCGATGCTCCGATATTCAACGTTTCCAGCTACGGTATCGTCGGCGACTTGTTCGAGTACCTGCCGGAAATCACGCGCCTGCTCCGTGAGAAGCTCGGTCGCTGACGGTGTTGCGGGCTGCTCTGTCAGACCTCACGGTGTTTCGTCGGCCATTTCATAACCCATCCCTGGTGTCGTGCCACGGGTCTTCAGACCCGTGTCCCCCGCCGACGCACCGCACTGATGGTCTTGCACAATTTCTCTTACCACGCGAGAAGTAGACTATAGAGGGAGGATGTCACGGCCCGGCCGTCGTGCACCTTCTTCTTCTAACACCCCCGCTTCAGGGAACGTTGAGAAACCCTCTCTCCATGCCGGGTGCCACGGACAAGCAGGTTCCCCGGTTCTTGGGGGAACCTGCTTGTCCGTGTCTTTTCCCCGCAATTGGAAGAAAGACACGGACAAGGAAGACCAAGCCCAAAAGCCGCTTGGTCTTCCTTGTCCGTGGCACCCGTGCATTTCATCCCTCATCCTGATTAGAGGGGCTTTTTCAACACTCCCTTCAGCGGGGTGATCGGGGGCACTCTCCCTCTATTCTCAGCCGCTTCAGCGGCTGAGAGGGAGTAGGTGAGTCGGCCACCCCGCCCGCCGCAGGCGGGAAGCGCGAGGTTAGTAGATGACAATCGAACACTCTCTAACCTTTGGGAATGGATAATCAATTACTTCAAAACCATCAGACCCGTGCGTCAGTGGCGGGGAAAGACACTACACGGGTCTGAAGACCCGTGGCACCGGACTGGAGATGGGTCATGAAATGGCCTGTAGTCTTTCCCCGGAAAGGGGATTTCTCCTATATCGCGTCTGTAACTGCAAGCGGCACGTCTGCCTGTAATTCACCATTGGGGTCTTCCCCACATGGGGAGATTTCCCCACTTGCTCAAACTTGAAAATCTCCGCGCCGCAACGCTCTTGTGCAGCGCGCCCGCGCCGATAATTGCAGTAAGGAAGTCCCGGCAATCCAGGATATGGCTCATTGGGTCGCGACGAGACAACGGGGGTAATGGTGAGCATTCTGCTGGAAATCATCGAATGGACGGACCCAACCGGCGAGGAGATGATCCATCGCACTCCTTCCGAGGGATCAGCCGACATCAAGTGGGGCGCGCAGTGCGTTGTGCGCGAATCGCAATCAGCGGTTTTCTTCAGAGATGGGAAGGCATGCGACGTTCTCGGCCCGGGACGCCACACGCTGACGTCCCTGAACTTGCCCATATTGACGCGTCTTCTGGCGTTACCATGGGGGATGAAATCTCCCTTCCGATGTGAGGTCTACTTTATCAACCACAAAGTCTTCACCCAGCTTCGATGGGGTACGATGCACCCGGTTGCGTTCCGCGACCGCGAGCTCGGTCTGGTGCGTCTTCGCGCCTTCGGGAATTACACCACGAAGGTCACGGAGCCGCTTCTATTCCTGAACTCCATTGTTGGCCGTCAGGCGGTCTTCACGACCCAGGACATCGGTGATTACCTGCGCGATGTCATCGTCTTCCGGCTGACCGATTTGTTCGGTGAACGGCTCGACACGATACTCGATCTGCCACGCCAGTACGAAGAACTCGCGCAGGCCGCCAAAGATCGGATCGCGATCGAATTCCAGAAGTACGGCCTGGAGTTGATCGACTTCTACATCACATCGATCACTCCCCCCGAGGATGTCCAGAAAATGATCGACGCCCGCGGAGGGATGGCCGCCGTCGGCGACCTCAATCGCTTCCTCAAGTTTGGATTGGCCAAGGCCTTCGCAGAATCGGGAGGCACATGGCCGGCCGCCGGCGCCGGTATGGGCATTGGGGCAGGTGTGGGACTCCTCGTCCCCGGCCTGCTGTCCAAGGCGCTCGCCCCGAACCCTACAGATCTGAAATCCGATCCGCTCCCCACGGTGACTTGCCTCAAATGCGGGAACGACACACCCGAGGAATCGCGCTTCTGCTATCGCTGCGGCAATCAAATGGTGGCGACCAACCGCTGTCCGGCGTGCGGGATTGATCTGCCCGCCGAAGCGGTGTTCTGCATGGTATGCGGAACAAAGCTCTCGGAGAAAATCGCCTGCGGGCATTGCAGCGCTTCCTTGCCACGCGGTTCAAAGTTCTGTCCCCAATGTGGAAACAGCATTGGGGGAGAGCCGGCAGGTGGGCACGGCGAGCCGCCACCCGGCAAGTCCGGCTCCGGGTCGTCACATTAAGCGCTTGAAGGTCAGGCATCTCCAACCCCCATTCATCCGATGTTGATCTGGCGTCTCCATTGCCCGCATTGCAACGGACCTAACGACGTTGCGATGGGTCGGCACTGCCTGAAATGTCAGTACTGCGGGGCTGGCTTGTGGATGAGATGCCCCGACGCCCATCCGACGGTCGCTGCCGCATATCAGATCGATCGTCGCGAGTCGATCTTCCGGTGGGACCACTACCTCAAGGAGCAGCATCGGCCCCTTTCGCGCCCCGGCTGCGCTGCTGATCTGCTCTATCTCCCGTTCTGGCGAATCAGCGCCATGGTCGCCATTCGCCACGCCTGCCAACCGACACGCGCTGGCGACGAATCCATCCCGTTTGTTCAGGCGGAGGACATCGAAGCTCGTTATGGGTCACCAGCAATCGCGAGACGACGTGACGATTCCGATGATAGTCCCTGGAACATCAAACCCTGGGATCTCTCGTTTCCCGCCTTCGACCAAGGACTATGGGGGCTGGACTCCCTGGGCATACGCACTCAGACCGTCGCTTTGGGCGGCTGCGCTGAATCCGCGTCCTCAGATCAGGCCCGCTGGTGGCCACCAACCGGGCGGGGAGAAGATTCGGTCGTTCGGTTGTCCGAAGCCGTCACGGCTGTTTCCGCACAGACGCATCCATCGGAGACCCTGAAGCACCGGATTATCGCTCCACAAATCTCGTTGATCTACTGGCCTGTTTGGGTTCTCGCAGACAGCGGCGCGGGTTCTGGGCGGTGCGTCGAGATTGATGCAGTCAGCGGCTGCATCATCAGAGAAGCCGGACAGACTCCGCAACTGCCGGAACAGAGCGGTGCCATTGAAGGGGAGGTGCCAAAGCTGTTACCGCACCGCTGTCCCGCGTGCGGGAACGGCCTGCCCATAGACACCGATCTGGCCGCATTTCCGTGCTCCAACTGCGGAGTCCTCGTTGCCCATGCTGGCAACGGTGACCGAAAGACCCTGCCCTGCGAGTTCACAGCAGACTCAGCATCTCACAACTCGGCATGGTATCCTTTCTGGGTGTTCGAGCCCGGACAAATCATGGTTCCAGCCTTCCCAATTCGCAATCTCAGGCTGCTGGTGCACTTTGGCGCCATCGTGTCTGGACACGACAGGACGTTCTCCACTTCCGGCAATCCGCCGGTTCGGCTGGCCGGTGTTTCGCTCTCATCCGATGTGGCCGCCGGGCTGGCCGGAATCATCCGAGACCTGAAGTCGGGGTCTCCTCAGGCACATCCAGTCCTCTCAGCAAGGCTGGTCTTTGTCCCGCTCCGGAGCGAAGACGGCGATTTGATCGATTCCGTCACTGGGCTTTGCCTTTCACAGGGGGCGCTCGCGGCAGCTTGAGCGGTGGCCATTCGTCCATCTCCATCGCATATTGCGCGTGTGACTCGAAGTGCAACTCCACAGGCGGGTCGTGACGCCAGCAGGCGCACGGTCGCCGTCTGTGATCTGGGAACGTACTCCGGCCTCATCCTGGTCGCGCGTCGCTCAGGGCATCGCTGGTTCTCACTCGTTGAGGAACGGCACACCGTTGATCTTCTGTCAGATTCCGGGAGGGATCGGCGCTTGCATCGCCGGGCGTTCGAACGCTCGGCCCGCCTCTTGGATCGCTTTCAGACCGTTGCGGAGCAATTCGGAGTCATCAAAGCAGCCGTTGTGTGCACCTCCGCAGTCCGCGAAGCGGTTAATCGAAAAAGCTTCGTCGATTCGCTACGCGAAGCGGCCAATTACCCCGTGCGTGTGCTTTCGGCCAGACAGGAGGCAACACTCTCGGCGTTGGGTGCCCTCATCGGTCTGCGGCCCTCGGAACGGTCCACGGCCGTTGTCGACATCGGCGGCGGTTCCACAGAAGTCATTTCCCAGGATCGGGGACTCACCCGATTCTGGCTGGCCCCATGGGGTGCGGCGCGGGCCACCGAGGCTTGGAAAAGGATCTCTGCACAGCCGCCCGATCAGCGTGTCAAGTCTCTTACCCAGGCGGCGGCGATCATCCTGCGGGATATTCCAACCCCGGACTGCCAGTCGTACCGGGTTGTCGGAGTGGGAGGTACTATCGTCACGCTGGCCATGATCCATGCCGGTCTTTCGGAGTTCGACCCTCACCGCCTTCACGGCACAAGCCTGCCCACGAGTTGGGTCGTTGGCACGGCGAAACGGCTCGCGGGGATGAATGCAGAGGGAATTGTCAGACTCATCCCGTTTGATCCCGATCGGGCGCGAGTCCTGGCCGCTGGAACCATCCTGTGGGCCGGGGTGTTAAACCGTCTGGCCGCCGATCGGGTCGTCGTCTCTGTTCGTGGTCTGCGTTGGGGCGTGGCTGTCCGCCTGGCAGAAGGACACCGTATCTGACTGCCTGCCCGGCTTGAAGTCCCCGATTGGAAAGAACTTGACTCTCCGCAGGTTTCCGGCGAAATTCAGCGATTCCAACAGCGGGGAAGTTTCCCCGTCGCCCGAAAGGTGCTCTTAGCCATTGTTGCCACCCACTAGCCGGTTGAATAAAATATGTCCCAACTGATAAGCGTGTACCGCCCGCGAATCTTGACCCGATCTGCTTTCGCTCTCGTGTTTTGCGCTTTGACGGGAGCCGCACAGGCGCCGCCGGCATTGGCCGCATCCGTGCCCGCACCCCTGCGCTGGAACACCACTTCCGGTCTCCTATCCGCCGAGGCGGCCGCCGACACTGTTCCTGCTTCGAATAACATCGTCGACCTGATTCTCGCCCCCCCCGGTGTCTGGGCAGCCACTGGCCGTGGCGTGAGCCGTTACTCTTCCACCGATGCGACGTGGAGAACCCTCACACTTGCGTTAGGGCTCGGCGAGCGTGAAATTCCCGCCCTCCAGGTGTTCGGCAGTCAGATCTGGGCCTCGGCTTCGCACTCGACGGTGATCCAGGAACAGACGATCCCTTGGGGCGACGGATTGTACATGTCCACTGACGGTGGTGAGTCCTGGGTGACTGTCTCGCCGGATTCGGGACAGGCATCGGGAGCAGCCATGCTGGCCTACGACCTTGCGTCATTCCGGGGCGCCGTGCTGGCCGCCTGTTTTGCCGGCGGATTAGTGATTACCACGGACCAGGGGAAGACATGGAAGAATATCTTCTGGTCCAGCTATGCCCGCAATGATTTCGTCAACAAACAGTTCCAGGATCTGAACAACCGTTTCTTCTCCGTTGTGATAGATACGGCCGTGGCGGAATCCATTGCTGTGTTTGCTGGGTCCGCAGAAGGTGTCAACAAATTCCTCTATCTCGATCCTTCCCTAAAGGTCACAGGGTTCAATTTCCGCAAAGTGTTTTTCGATGGCTCCACGTTGTACGGCGCGACTGAACGCGGCCTGTCGCGCAGCCCCAGCCGGGGTGGGTCATGGCGCACTTTCTACCAGACCGACGGGCTGCCAGCCAATCTGATCGGAACCGTTGCCGCCCATGGCGACACGATACTTGTCGGTGTTGATTCGACGGCCGATTCTGTCGGAGCGGGGCTGGCTGTCTCGGTTGACGCCGGTTCCCACTGGAACGGGCGGTTGCCGTCGCAGGCGCTGGGGAAGCATCGTCGGGCGATGTCGATCGTTTCCACAGCCGGGGCTTGGTGGGTCGCCTGCAAGAATGGGGGACTGATCCGTTCCGCTGACCAGGGGGAAACTTGGAGCAATGTCTTTCCCGACTCCTCACTGGCGCTCGACTTTCGCACCGACGATCCCCCGGCTCCACGGAACCGCGTCAACGCGCTGCTGGCGGTGACAACGTTTGACACAACCATGCTCTACGCCGGGACCGATGACGGCATTATTTCCTATAAGGTCCCCAAAGATGCAGAGCCAATCGCTGCCGCATTCCTGACTGTCGGAGGACCTGAGGATCATCTTGGCACACGGGTCACGGGATTGAGCTACCATAAGCATTCTGAGAGCAGTTTCATCTGGAGTTTCAATCGTCCTGCCCAGGCAGGAGACGGGACGCGTGAAGGATATGCCGTGAATGTGAACGGTGCCGCCGCGTGGCGCGTCTCCACGAAAGCTCTCACCCCAAACGATGTCGCATCATTTGGCACGGTCTTCTACCTCGCAAGTGATTCGGGTCTGGCCAGGGGTGATTACTCCCAGATTGATACAATCGCCTATCTGACGAATTTGAAATCCTTCCGCGCGAAGCCGCCTGTACGCTCAGTGGCTCTTCAAATCGGACCTGACACCCTGGGTGTGGACAAGATCATGGCCGTCTGGGCAGCCACCGACTCGGGACTGGTGTTTACGACAAACGGCGGTGTGAGCTGGGGACTCGTGTTCTCGAACCCCGATCCTTTCGAATACGATCTGATCTATCGCTCGGTCTACCAGACCAAGGACTCCACCGGGGCGTTTCCATCGTTGTCCGGCAACTTCGTCACGGCATTGGGTCTCCAGCAGTACGCCGGGCGGCGCATCATCTGGGCCGGGACTCAAACGACCGGCACGGGACAGCGCGCCGGGATCTCCCGTTCGGAAGACGGTGGTTCACATTGGAGCGTGCCGGTTCCCCCCTGTGCCGACGACACATGCAAAGGGCAGGTGAAAGTCTGGAACTTCGCATTTGACGGCCCCAATGTGTGGGTGGCGACGTCACAGGGACTTCTGCACTCTCCCGATGCCGGCGACACGTGGGATTCTGTCCTGAACTTCGTCGATCCCTCCAGCGGTGCGACAGTCGGCGCGTCAACAGAGCTCTATGCTGTCAGGGTTGTGGGGGATGAACTGTGGATAGGAACGGCGAACGGTCTGGTTGTTATCGACAAGGCCGACCGCCGCGTCATCTCCGTTCGCCGGACATTCGTCGAGCCTTCCGGGGATCTCCCCTCCGGCAAGGGCGGTGCCTACGCGACACCAGTGCCGTTCTCCCCGAAGTTCTATGATGGTATCCGGTTCCACTTCAAGCCGCCCTTTGAAGGCAGGGTGAAGATCATTGTCTACGATTTTGCGAACAACGTGGTCAAGACCTTCGCGGATAATGCTGTGCGGCAGAAAGACGTCTGGTATCACGAGACGGTGCTCTGGGATGGACGCAACGGCAGGGGAGACGAAGTAGCGGCCGGCACCTACTTCTTCGTCGTCGAGTATGCGAATGGACAGACACACTGGGGCAAGATCGCTGTGATCCCTTGAGTCCCAGGCGGGGGAGCCTTATTGGCAGGATGGGTAAGACTAGAATGACACATGATCGCACGAGTGGATGGAGCCGCCGTTTGCTGGCGGTGATCTTGGGTTACTCGCTCGTCTCGCTAGCGGCCGTGGCTTTCGGTGCCGAGGATGGCGGGTATGCCGGGGCTCCGGTTCAGTGGGGCGTCGGCGCGCGCCCGGTGGCGATGGGCGGAGCATTTGCCGCCGTCGCTGAAGGACCGACTGGCTTCTGGTGGAATCCCGCCGGCATCGCGCAGGTGCGGGTCAACGGACTCGAGGCGGCCTGGCGCTCCATGAGTTTCGACCGGCAGGCCGGCTATCTCGCCTACCTGCATCCATTTAGCAAGGATGACGCGGCGATGGCCTTGGGGTGGATCTACGCCGGTGTTGCGGACCTCTATGAATACAGCGAGGATGGCCAGCAGGGCGGCAAGCTTTCCAACTACACCAATGCGGCGACCTTCACTTTTGCCCGCCGATTCACACCCGAGCTTTCAATTGGCGTGACTCTGCGCTATATCCAGCAGAATATTGCGAACGTCAACGCGTACACCGTCGGCTTCGACTTTGGCGCCCACATCCGGTTTGTCCGTGATTGGTACATCGGCCAGACCAAGATTCCGATGTCAAAGATCCGGCTGGGAGCGGCTGTTCAGCGTATCGGCCAGAAGTACCCATGGAGTACCGGCAAGTACTGGGTCAGGCAAGGCGAGACTGGCTCGTCAGCAGATGAACGATTCCCGCTCATTATTCGCGCAGGGGTCGCTGCCAGCCTGCTGAGTGACCGGGCTCTCCTGACCTTCGACAGTGAGTTCAACCAGAAACAGTCGGCACGTTTGCATGTCGGGGTGGAAGGGAAACCGTATGCGTCGATAGCCTTACGAGCCGGGCTGGATAACGGCCATCCAACGTTCGGTGCCGGCCTCGAACCTCACCTTCAGACTGGATTGAAGATCGTGCTTGATTACGCCTTTGCCGCGCAGCCCGGCACCATCAACCCGGAGCACGTCTTCTCTCTGGGACTCCGTTTCTAATGGTGGCTTACCTCTGGCAATCTCGGGTGTCGGCACAGATGTGCGGCTGCTGACTCGGATGTCCGACATTACGAATATGAAGTGGGTCCGCTTTCATCGTCCAGATCAACACTCGCGCTCGGTTTCGACGGGTGCCATTGTCCTCTGTGTCCTCATGGCGGCCGCGAGTTGTCCGTATGCTCAGGGTACAGACCGTCTTCCACCGGGATTCCGGTTTCTGACCATCGGGGGTGGCGCACGCGCCGTGGGCCTGGGCGAAACAATGGTCGCGGATGGTTCCGATCCGTTTGTGATCGAATACAACCCCGCCGGTCTGGCCGCTCTGCACCGGACCGCATTGGCCTTTTCGCACAACGCTTTCTTTCAGGATTCCCATGGTGAGTACGTCAGTATCGGCGGACGGGCTGGGAGTTGGGCCTATGGCGCCCGTATCGGCTACATGGGGATTGACAACATCCCGCGCCGGGAAGGACCCTCCGAGCAGCCGCTGGCTTACTATGAGGCTTCCAACGGAGTGTTCCAAGCTGCCTGCGCTCGCAAGCTGAACGAGCGTCTCTCAGCCGGAATCTCTGCTGGCTATGTGATCGAACACATTGACGTTAAGACTGCACAGAGCTTTGTGTTCGGCTTGGGCCTTCAGTATCGGCAGAGCGACCAACTGGCCTTCGGCGCCGCTTTTGCCAATCTCGGCCCGCAGACGCATTACATCGAGCGGAATTTCAGAATGCCCGATCTGTTCCGCATTGGAGCGATCTGGCAGCACCATCTGGGGACGCTTCGGGCGGAACTCGTGGCGCCCGACAACGAGAACGCTCGCTGGAATTTCGGAATTGAAGCGACACCCGACCCGAGACTGGCACTCCGCACCGGTCTGAAGCTGGGACACAACACGCAGGCGTTCTCGGCGGGATTCGGCGCGCGCACTCCCGACGGTCGCTTTGGTGTCGACTACGCTTTTGCCCCCTACAGCAGCGATTTGGGCAGTACGCATCGCTTCGGCCTGACCATCCGGCCGTAGAGCTATATCCTCTAGTCCCATCTGCTGTTGGCGGCGGGGGTCACTCCGAGCTTTATGATTGACCATTCGCGCTCATCCGGGTTTATACCGGCATGGGACTCGCCTGCCTGCCAGCCACGATTCAACTGAAGGACCTGCGACTAGGCAGCCAGATCGCGGCGGTCGGTATCTGCGCTATCTATATGTGTCTGCCGGTCTGTGCTGATGCTTTGGCATTGTCGGCAACCGGCTCCCCACCGGGGATCTCCGGGTGGTTTCAAGCTTCACGCACCCCCGAACTGATCGGGACAGGGCTGGCCATTCTCGCGCTCTGGCTCGCTGCGTTCATCGTGCGACGAGGAAAGAAACTGCGGCTGCGGTCGCTGCCGGCGCTCGAGGCGATCGGCGACGCCCTCGGTCGTGCCACCGAACTTGGTACACCCGTGCTCTATTCGACAGGGTGGGGGGGCGACATGGGACGCCCCACGACAATGGCGTCGATGACCATTCTCTCTGATATCGCACGGCGCGCCGCGGAATTCAATTGCCGGCTGCTGTTTCCCTCTCACGATCCATTGATCGTGTCGGTGGCACAAGAGACTGTAGCGCAGGCGGCGGTGGCTGCCGGACGGCCCGAATGGTATCGCGCCGATGACATCACTTTTGTCTCCCAGAGTCAGCTCGGATACGCGGCCGCAGTGGATGGGTTGCTCGCCAGAGAACGTCCCGGCGCCGTCTTCCTGCTGGGGACATTCGAAGGTGAAGCGCTCATTCTCGCCGAAACCGCGCACCAGACCGGCGCCGTGACGATCGCCGGGACTGATTCAACCATCCAATTGTCCTTCTTTCTCGTTGCTTGTGACTATACGCTGATAGGTGAAGAACTCTTTGCGGCTTCAGGCATTGCGGCCAAAGACCCTGCGGTTGCCGCTGCGGTGTGGAGTCAGGACTGGCTGAAGTATTTGGTCTTGGGGATCCTCGTCATTGGAGCGCTGCTGGCCGCTGCGGCCGGTGTCGATCTGTCGAAGTTGATTTCCCATTAGGAGACAGATGCATCCATGAGGGACCGACTGGCCATCATCACCGCCTCTGTGGCTGGGGTATTTATGACGGTCCAGTATTTCCTGACCGCACCCGCCGCCAACACGGCCTACCGGACCATTCTGTCCTGGATGCAGGTTGTCTTCGCCTTCGCCTTGGTCGTCGGCGTGATCGGTGTTCTGCGTCTTAATATCGAGCGCCTGGGCAAGCGGCGGTCTGGGTGGTTCTACTCGGCGGCGCTCGTGGCGGGCGTGGCGGCAATGACGATTCTGGGTTTCGTCGGCGGTACTGATCGAGGGACACCGTTTCAGTGGGTATTTGATCACTGGCAGGCGCCGATGCAGTCGACCGTTTTCTCTCTTTTGGCCTTCTATGTTGCCTCAGCCGCGTACCGCGGTTTTCGCGCCCGGTCCGGAGAATCAACTGTGCTGGTCATCGCCGCGCTGATCGTGCTGCTTGGCCGCGTCCCAGTTGGCGAATGGCTGTCGCCCGTCCTGCCGCGGACTGCTGACTGGATACTCAATGTGCCCGCCTTGGCGGCCAAGCGGGCGATTCTCATCGGCGTCGGGCTGGGAATGATCGCCACTTCTCTCAAAGTCATCGCGGGTCTTGAACGCACCTACCTCGGAGGGAGATAGCAGCGTGGGCACGCCGCGACGCTGGATATTCGCTCTTGTTGGCCTCGCGGCGGTCGCGGCCCTGGTGTTGAAACCGGGGCTGCCGGCATCGGTGACCCAGGATACCCGCAGCGTCTATGATCTGATCGAGTCCCTCGACAGTGGTGCGGTGGTCATGATCTCATTCGACCACGAAGCATCGAGCCTGCCCGAAGTCGGACCGCTGGGTGCCGCCATAGTTGACCACTGCTTCCGTCGCGGGATCGGGATCATCGGTCTGGCCCTGTTCTCCGAGGGCACGGCGGCTGGCTATGAGCTGCTCGGCCGCCGGGCAAGTGTCTTCGGGAGATCGTACGGGTCCGGCTGGATCTACCTCGGATTCCGTCCGCAATACACATCGGCGATTCTGGGAATGGGCGAGAACATCGGCGACGTCTTCAATCTTGATTATGAAGGACACGCCGTGACCGCCACTGCTTTGGGTAGCCGGGTTCACAGCTACAACGATATCGCGCTGGTGGTTTCCGTCGCCGATGGCTCGATGCCAACCTACTGGGTGGAGTACGCGCAGGCCCGCTATCAGGTCAAAATCGTCGCGGCGCTGACTTCGGTGATGGTGACTTCCTACCTGCCATACTACGAATCAAAACAGCTTGCCGGAATCGTTGCCGGCCTCCGGGGTGCTGCCGAATACGAGCAGTTGCTGGGCCATCCGGCCGCAGGGTGTCGTGGTATGGATGCCCAGTCGGCAATCCACGCGCTCATCGCCATTTTGATTATTGCCGGTAATGTTCAGGGGTGGCGAATTCGGCGAAGCCGGGGTCACGGGGAGGCCTGATCGCAATGACATTTATCGAGACCACCACGACAGCTCTGCTGACACTGGCCATCTACTCTTTCCTCGCCGGTGACAATCCATTCTACAAGTTCGCCGAACACCTGCTGGTGGGCCTGACAATCGGGTACACCCTTGTGGTCACACTCAAGTCGGTCATCTGGCCCCAGGCGATTCTCCCCGTCACGCAAGGACAGTTCCAAGCCATCGGGCCGCTTCTATTGGGCGGGCTCATCCTCTTGCGTCCGTTCCGTCGCTGGGCGGGTTGGTCGAGGATCTCATTGGCGCTGGTGGTGGGTGGCGGCGCCGGCGTCGCGATTCCGGCGATGCTGAAGGCGCGCGTCTTAGATCAGATGGCGGCGACCGTGACCGGTGCAACCACTTGGGGGGGGTGGATCATTCTCATCGGTGTTCTGGCAACCCTGACCTACTTCGTTTTCACGCGTGCCCATCGTGGCGCATGGGGAACCAGCGCCCGTTTGGGACGTTATTTCATGATGGTGTTCTTTGGCGCGACGTTTGCGTACACAGTTATGTCGCGCGTGGCATTGTTGATTGGACGTCTGGAGTTCCTTATGGGAGATTGGCTTGGCCTCCTGCGCACCTGACCAGATGGTTCGTTCATGATCTGCCCACGTTGCAAGGCGGCGATGATCGAACTGAAACGCACGTTTCACAAGCAGCGCAAATGGGTCTGCCCCGCCTGTGGACGAGTCCGGTTTCAGAAAGTCAAGCCAGTAACACCACGCCGCCCGGCTCGCTGAGATGACCGAATGGCTGAGATTCGAATCGGTACATCTGGATATTCATTCCCCGACTGGGTCGGTCCGTTTTATCCGGCAGGAATCGAGAAGGGGAAGATGCTGGACTTCTACGTTCAGCACTTCAAAACCGTCGAAATCAACTCCACGTATTATCGCATCCCCCACCCGGCCGTCATGCGTAACATTGAGAAAAAGACCCCTTCGGACTTCGAATTCATCATCAAGACACATGCCTCATTCACCCATGAGCGGCGGGATATAGAGAACCCGACAGCCGAGTTTCTGACCGCGATCGAGCCCATCGCCGAAAGCGGGAAGCTCAAAGGGCTTCTGGCGCAATTCCCCGGCTCATTTCGCTTCAGTCCCGCGAATCTCGGCTACGTGGTGGAAGGGGCCAGGCTCTTCGGCAGTCTCCCGCTCTACGCGGAGTTCCGGCACGATAGCTGGCTGAACCCCCAGGTCAAACCATCGCTCGCGGAGTCCGGGATTGGCTACTGCAACGTCGATGAACCGTCATTGCCACATCTTCTTCCCCCGGAGACCGCCGCGACCACCGACATAGGTTACGTCCGCCTCCATGGCCGCAATGGCCAGCACTGGTGGGGGGGAGGGCCGCTGCGCTACGATTACTCGTATACCGATGAGCAATTGAAGGAATGGGTCAAACGCCTGGATGAACTGCGCCAGAAAGCCGCTAAGGTCTTCTTGTTCTTCAACAACTGCCACCTTGGGCAGGCCGTCAAGGATGCATTCCGCATGCAGGAACTGCTGGTCAAAGAGCGGTAACTTTTGACTGTTTTGCCTCCGAAGAATATCAATAGGGGTACCCGGTCGGCCCCTTGGAGGCAACAGGGCTGTTCTTGCGCGAAAATCTTGTTGCAGGCTTGGACCGGGACGGCTAAGTTGAGACTGCGGCTGGCCTCAAGGGGGAGCCATCCGCTCCGTGTTTTGGATTCGTGATGAAGAAGCGCGTTCTGATCTGGCTGAGTGGGGCGTTTCTGTGCGGTGCCATCATTCTTGGTACCACCCAGGAATTGATAACCTCCCCGATGGGCTTGCAGGACTCGCCGCCCCCTCGAACCGAGCTGCCCAAGTGGGCCGCCCTGGCTGCACAGCCCGTCCCGGTGCGTGGACGGGGACCGGTCATGCGCTGTGAGACAGCCCTGATCATTGACAATCTCAGCAACGATGTCTTGTATACCCAGAATGCACTCCAAAAAAGGCCGATCGCCTCGCTCACCAAGTTGCTGACCTCGCTGGTGTTCGTCGAATCTGGCGTCGATCTTAGCAGCGTCGCGGAGCTGACGAAAGAAGATGCGTACGAATCCAGCCGGTCAAAACTCCGTCCCGGCGACAAGCTGACCCTCCGTGATTTCCTTTATGCCGCTCTCGTGAGCTCGGACAACCGTGCGGCGCGTGTACTCGCGCGCTCCGCAGGAGTGTCCAAGGATGCTTTCGTTGCCCGCATGAACGATCGCGCGCGCGAGTTGGGGATGGACTCCACCCGGGTCGTTGAGCCGACCGGTCTGTCTCAGGAGAACGTCTCCAACGCCCGTGACTGCGCTTTGCTCCTCAACTCCGCCCTGAAGAATCCGCTGCTGCGTCAGATCGCGAGCACACCGGAAACCACGGTCCAATGTGTCAATCGTCGGCGGCCCTATCACTTGGTCAATACCAACCGCCTCCTGCGCGGCGGTTTCCAGTTTGTTGGTTCCAAGACCGGGTACATCGATGCGGCTGGCTGGTGTATCGCGGCGCGCAGCGCTGCGCAGGACGGTCACGACGTGACCGTTGTCGTTCTCGGCGCTCCGTCGAACACCAATCGCTTTCGTGCTCTGCGTAATGCTCTGACTTGGGCGAATAGTCTGCCCCTTCCGGTTGCCTCCGGTTCGTAGGAGCGTATCGTGAGCGACAAAGCCAGCGGTCCCGCTGACAAGACTGACCACGGTTCCGATCGCCTCCAGGAGATCTTCGACCAGGACCACCTCGAGTTCGAAGAACTTCTCCTCAATCTGCACAAGAAGGTCGATCTGATCCTCACGCAGATCAGGCTCTTGGCGCAGCAGATGTCCGATTCGCGCACGGAGCTCCTCGAATCGCGCGAAATGATCGAAAACCTCCAGGCCAAGACCGACCGCCTCCACACAATCATCTCCGAATGGCAGCGCGAGCGCGCGGAAGCCGGCGCCTCATTAGAAGATCTGCCTTGAGTGATTGAAGTCGCCGGGTGCCCCACAGCTCTGCTGTGGGAAGGTTGGGATGGGAGATCAGGCCTCGTGGCCAGATGACACTCTACGATGGCTTCCGCATTTGGTTTCAGGGGAGACGGGACGTGCCGCTTGCGGTGGATGACACAGTCCTATGAAGTGAGTTTCGGCTCTCGAGAGGTACCCACAGCAGAGCTGTGGGGCACCAGGCAGAAGGCGCCCTCGGCTGCGTCCATGGGCGGGGATGCCCGTGCCACCAAAAAGAAACCGCCCCGTCCCGAAAATCGGGACGGGGCGGAGTTAATACACAAGCTACAGCACTGATTACTTCAGAAGGGTCATCTTCTTGGTCGCCGTAAAGGCTTTCGTATCAAGGCGATAGAAGTAGACACCAGAAGCAATCGCGTTACCAGTGTTGTCAGTGCCGTCCCAAGCCACTTGGACCTGTCCCTGACCGTTGCCGGAGAAGGAATGGATCATCTGGCCGGTGATGTTGTACACGTTGAGCTTCCAATCCGTCCCTTCCTTCAAGCTGAACTGGATCACAGTCCCGGCGTTGAAGGGGTTCGGATAGTTCTGCAACAGCGCATACTCTGCCGGTACGCTCTTGGTGAAACTCGTGCTCAGAAGAGCGCCCTGGGCATCAGACATCTCAACGTTCGTCAACTCGATCGTGCCCTGACCCGTGGTCGGGATCGACAGGATCTCGTTGATACCAGCGCTGATTCTGGAGCCCTTGACATTCATCATCGGAGCGACCAAGACACGCAGTTCACCGCGATCGGCCTTCGACTTAACTACCATTTGCGAAGCCGCATCGCTAAGAACCGCATCTCCCACAGTCAGCCCGGAGTAACGGAACGTGAACACCGCACCACCCAGATCAACCGTGGAGTTCGCCGTCACCGTCACACGGTCGCTGCCAACATTCACAATGGCAGTGGCCGACTGTTCGTACGGCGTCAGCTTCGGATTCTCTCCCTTGGGGAACGGTTGCGCGTCGCCGGTGATGATGCGCACCACGTAAACTAGGTCGGCCACCGTCAGCACGACACCGTCATCGTTGATGTCAGTCGCTAGAATCTGAGCCTTCCGTCTTTCATTATCATCCGGCCCGAACGTGGCAACCAGACCATTGATGAAGTAGTTGCTGAACAGAACCGCGTCAGAGATTTCGTTGGCAATCCCGTTCTGGTTGATGTCGCCACGATCGTCGATCGGCTCACATACACAGATGGCACCATCATCGAGATGGATCACCGCAAGGAATTGGCAGGTGTCCTTCTCGTTGATCATGCAGGAATCCACATTCCTGCCGAACGGCACGTAAGTGACCTTGCCGTCTTTGGATGCCAGGGCGTTGTCGCCGCAATCGATGTTCC
>Ga0315273_10000964_pt1 | contig 31589 bp, 33 predicted proteins | sample YL17G02_0_MG_FD_205753 | JGI IMG/M metagenome (GOLD analysis project Ga0315273, IMG submission 205753) | Sediment microbial communities from Yellowstone Lake, YNP, Wyoming, USA - YL17G02_0 | ecosystem: Environmental > Aquatic > Freshwater > Lake > Sediment | place: USA: Wyoming | collected... | reverse complement strand
CAGCTTGAGAAGGATCTTAACAGGCTTCATCATCAAATTACTCTGAGATTTGCAGAACAAACAGAGATGCACATGGGATTGACAAAAGAATTAGATCCACAACAGACATTAGATTTTCTTATGGAAACAAAAGTAAACCTCAAAGAAGAAATAGGCACTCTTAAGGAAAATCTGAACAAAATAGCCAATAACCCCAACGAATCAGATGAAAATGTAAAAGATGCAGTTAAAAAGCTTGCTATTCTTGGAACATTGGAAAAGGAAGTTTTGTCAGTCATTGTGTGTCGTGGTGATGAAGGGGGTAAAGGATGGGTTTATCTACCCCGTCCAGGAGGAGGGTTCCTTGGTACAGGTCTCAGTGGGAAAGGTTATAGTCACACAAGTCCGTGGCATCCAAATAGCGTTTTGTTTGACCAGTATGTAGCACAAGCCATAAAAACAGCTGCGGATGCGTTGCTTGGTAAATAGAAAGACGATCATCAAATCAAAACAAGGCCAAACAAAGAAAGTTTTGTGCTAGAATTGCCCTATGGCCAAAAAGAGTTCTGATTATCAAAGATATACCCTCGTGATTGCCATAGTATTGGCAATTGCAGGGCTTTCGACTGGCGGGTATTTTTATTATCAGACGGCAAAGGGAATAATCCAAAGTAGAGAAGAGTTGGAGAATACAAAAATAGAACTTGCAAAGACCAAATCAGATTTAGCTCAATCGGAGGGAAAAGCCAAGAGTTTAGGTGAAAGCTTAGCAACCGAAAAATACAGAAACTCTCTTTTTAGCGGACAAATAAGTGAAATAGCCAGCACGGTCGGCAAGTTAGATAAATTATCCAAAACCGACAAAGAGCTTTTACAAAAATATTCCAAAATATATTTTTTGAACGAAAACTATGTGCCGGAGTCGCTCACTCCGATTCCCAGTGAGTTTCTTTATGAGGCTAATAAAGAGATGCAAATTCACACAAAAGTTTTGCCGTACCTTTTAGATTTTCTTAAAGCGGCGAGAAATGGTGGTTTGGATTTAAAAATAATTTCGGCTTATCGTTCGTTTGGAGAGCAGAGTGTTTTAAAGGGTGCTTATACGGTAGATTATGGCAGCGGAGCCAATATATTTTCAGCCGATCAGGGATATTCAGAACATCAATTGGGCACGACAATTGATTTTACTACCGCTTCTGTCGGGTCAACTTTTTCCGGATTTTCCAAAACGAAGGAATATGAATGGTTGATTCAAAATGCTTATAAATATGGATTTATAATTTCATACCCGAAGGAAAATACTTATTATCAATTTGAACCATGGCATTGGCGTTTTGTCGGCAAAAGTCTGGCCGACCGGCTTCATGGGGAGGGGCAATATTTTTATGATTTGGACCAACGAACCGTAGACGCTTACCTTATAAATATTTTTGATTAATCCGTTTATTATTAACTCATAAATTTTAAAAATATGAGGACAAACATAAAGGCTACAGGTATCACGCTTACTCCGTCAATATCGGATTATATTGAAAAGAAAATAAATATGCTGGAAAAGTTTTTTAGCGGAGAGGAGGTTTTGGTAAATGTGGAAGTCGGGCGGACGACGAAACATCACAAATCGGGGGATATTTTTAGGGCGGAAATTCATCTTACTGCTGGTGGAGAGGAATATTATTCGGTAGCGGAAACGGAGGATCTCTATGCCGCTATTGATGAGGTTAAAGACGAGATAGTACACAAGCTGACTTCCAGCAGAAGGAAAACTTATCATCTTTTAAGGCGCGGGGGAGCTCAAATAAAAAACTTGTTGAAGGGGATAGCGGATATGGGCGACAGAAGCTGGAAGAGATTTAGAGGGAAAAACATGGAGTAGCTTCTCATTTTTGTCCCCGGAGAAAATCATCAAAAGACATTTCTTTTTTGCCCTCAGGAATTACTTTTAGAATTTTGAGTTTATCGCCTTCAATCGTAGCATCTGTGATTATGATACGCTTGTCCCGCGAAGCTTTAGCAGAGCGGGAGTTTTTGCTTAAGAAAAAATAAGCAGTCGGCCATTCTTCAAAAGCTTTTATTTTAAGAAGATTTTGGCGGGCGTTTCCACCAACTGGCGGATTATTCAGATCTATCTGAAGCTCTCCATCTTCCTTCTCAACTTTTTTACAATATGTTGCTTTGCTTTCATCTTGCATTGTGGGGCTGATCGTTTCCTGCATCCACTCCGGTAAAACATAAGCAAAGAGTTTCGCCCCCCCAACCGCCAGAATTTTTTCCAATTCCTTTCTCCCGAGAGTTTCAACCTCGATCCTTTTTTGTATAACAATAGGCCCTGTATCTACTCCTTCGTCAATTTGCATAATGGTTACCCCAATCTCTTTTTCATCATTCAAAATCTGGCTTTGGATGGGGGAGGCACCGCGATATTTCGGTAAAAGAGAAGGATGGATGTTCAAAGTTTTATGTTCCGGAATTTCAAAAATTTCCTTTGGAATTATTTTGCCATAAGAAGCGACCAAAAATAGTTCATAATCTTTAACTCTTAATTCTGACACCAAGTTGGGGTTATTTTTTAGAGAAAGGGGATCGAGAACGGGAATTTTGTTTTTATTTGCCCAAACTTTTACTGGTGTCGGAGTGAGGACCAACTTTCTTCCTTTTGGCTTGTCAGGAGTGGTTATTACAAATTCAGGCAAAATATTGTGGACTTTTAACTCGTCCAAAACGTAAACAGAAAATTCTGATGATCCAAAAAATACTAGTTTCATTTTTCTTGTGGTGGGGGCATTTCTTTTAAATCTGTCGCTTTATCTGTAAATAAAATTCCGTTGAGATGGTCGATCTCGTGCTGGAAAGCCTGGGACAAAAGGCCGGAGCCGCCCATTGTAAATAATCTCCCGTTTTCATCATAAGCCCTCACCAATGTTTTTTCGGGCCTCTCCATCTTGCCGTAGAGCCAGCGCGCCGAAAGGCAGCCCTCCTCTACCATCATTTTCTTTTTTGAAATTTTCAGTATTTCGGGATTTATAAAAATCATATCTTTGAAATCAGGCTTTTCCTTCGCAAATTCCTCCAAATTTTCTCTTTTGGATCCTTTGCTTTTCATTTTTTCCTCCGCCATTATTTCAAATATTTTTTTGGAGACGACAAAAATCCGCAAATTTTCCCCAATCTGAGGCGCGGCAATAGCCACCCCGTCCTCTTGGCTGTTTAAGGCTTTAATCATCCTCCTTATAATAGTCTCAATCTTTCGGCCATTGATTTCCTCAATTGGCACCGCCTTAGCCATCTTTCTCAAAATTTTATCTTCCTTTTGCACTATCTCATTTGCCATATTTTTATTCTACCACAAAATTGGCCGATAAAGAGGGCACTTTTACAACAGATTATCGGGGTCGACTTTGATTTCAAAGTGGGGAGGGAGAGATTTGAGGAGGGAAAGAAGATTTGGTTTGTTGAGAGAAGTTCTGGCGAAGTCGGGCCAAATATTTCTAGGGAGCTTTATGACAGCATTTACGGCAGACTGCTCACCGCGCTTTTCATGAACGGAATTGAAGATTGCCGCGTTGTAGTCTTTTAAAATATTTTTCAAATTATCGCTTTCTCTCGCAACGAAACTCCTACCGCTCCTCACCGTGATTTTTATAAAAAGGCCGAAAGGAGGATAATCCAAAACCCGCCTGTCTTCTATTTCTTTTTTATAAAACTCTAAAAGGTTGCCGGCTATGGCAAATTCTACGGTGGGATCTTCCGGATTCCTTGTTTGTATGAGAAAATTTTCTCTGGCCAAATCTCTCACCTGCAAAATGAGGCTAAATATTTTTTCTCTGATGCGGAAATCGGGGATGGAAAACAGGGAATCAAAAGAAGCAATAGCAGAACTCCCTATTTTTTTATAAAGGTAAGAAAAAGCCATCTCAGTACCCAAAAGTATTGACCCCTTAGCTTCATAAAAGTCTTTTACAATGCTCACAGCTTTAGCGCCGGTTTCTGCAACATCTTTGTGGATTTCAAAAAGGTTTACATTGAGAATTTCTTTTCTTATTTCCTCGGCTACTCTGTCAATGCCGGAACCAAAAGCGGCCAACCGCCAGCCGTGGCAATTTTGGCAAATTTCGGCAGCGTCTCTCGTTTCTCCGCACTGATGGCATTTAAATACGTTGCCATTTTTAGCCCTATACAAAATCATAGGAGAAGAGCAATTAAAACATTTAACCTGTTCTCCGCAGTCGCGGCAAACAGTCGTTGGCGAGAGGCCCTTTCTGGCCGCAAATATAAACATATGAGAACCTTTTTCTGCCGTCTCTTTTATTTGACCTATAAGCTCTGGCGATAACACTTTAAATTCTTTCTCCTTTTTGGCTGATTTTCTCAGGTCTATCAAGGTTGTTTTAATTTCGGGCGGTAATCTCCATTTAACGTTTTCGAATTCGGATATCTCTCCTTGTTTGTATCTCCACAAAGTTTCTGTTCTCAAAAAAGAATCTCCCAAGATAACACGTATATTTTTCTCCCGCGCCAGAGTTTCAGCAAAAAACCGCAAGTCAATAAAGGGGCGCGAAAGAGTTTTCCAGCCGTTTTCGTTTTCCTTGTCTATGATTAAAGAGCCGAAATCTTTTCTGGGTAGGAAGAGCCATCTCGCTGTGCCTATGATAAGCATCGGGTGGGAAGTCTGGCAGGCTTTTTTCCATTCTTTTTTCAAGTCTTTTTTGCCCATCTCTTTGTGGAAGGCGCAGACGAAAGATTCAATGCCACGCTCCAGTTTTTCTCTGGCGCGTCTCACATCTTCGTTCTGGGGCAGGCATAAAAAAACTGATTTCCTTTTGGCAAACTCTTCTCTTATGAGCGAACGGTAATGGACAAATCTCTCTTCATCCGGCGTCTGGAGTATAGCCGCCTCGCTTTTGGTTTTCTTTTCGCCGTTTTGTATTTTGATTTCGCTTTCTTTCAAAATAGACAAAACGCTCGGGTTCTCCAAAATAAAAGAGGGAATTAAATGGGAAAGCACACTCCCTGTCGTAGCCACGAAATATTCGGATGTTATTTTTATTGCACCTAAAAATTCTTTTTGCAAGAACGGTTTAGTCACCGATCCGCCGGCCGGCGGAGACAATTTTTTTAACTGAAAATCAGCGGACTTTATTTCGGATTTTTCTTCTGTGGCATCTCTGCTCTCTAAAACCAATGCTGACACATTTCTACCTCTGATATTTACCTTAAGCAGGGAACCAGGTTCCAAATATTCAGGCCCAAAATAGGACAGCGACTCCTTATTTAACCCCTTTGAAAACGGCAAACAGTCTATGATAAACATATAAAGAATTGTGGCAGAGATTTATATAAACCTCAATATTGCTCATTTGAAGACGGGCTTGTAGTATTTGGATATGGCGTTTTTCTCCAAAAAACTGGGCATTGATTTAGGTACAGTTAATACTCTTGTTTTCGTGCCCGGAAAAGGAGTTGTGTTGAACGAACCTTCGGTGGTCGCGATTTTGCTTGAGGACAATAAGATTTTGGCAGTAGGAAATGAAGCAAAAGAAATGATAGGAAGAACACCTGAAGCCATTGTAGCCTACCGGCCGATGAAAGACGGAGTGATTGCCGATTATAAGGTGACTGAAGCAATGCTTTCTTACTATATGAAAAAAGCTCTGGGCGGCTGGAGTTTTGTAAAGCCGGAAGTCTTGATTTCCGTGCCGGCCGGAGTCACTTCCACAGAAAGAAGGGCGGTGATTGAAGCGGCCATAAAGGCCGGAGCAAAAAATGCTTATGTGGTAAAAGAACCAATATTAGCTGCTATCGGAGCCGGTATTCCCATCTATGAAGCTAAAGGCCATATGATTGCTGACATAGGCGGCGGCACCACAGATGTCGCCGTCATTTCTCTCGGTGGCATTGTTTCCGCTACTTCGGTTAAATGCGCCGGCAATAAAATTGACGAAAGCATTGCCGATTATATTAAAAAAACTTTTAATTTGGCTATCGGGGACAAGACAGCGGAGGACATAAAGATAAAAATAGGATCAGCATTGCCTGTAGACGAAGAACTTCCCATAATCATAAAAGGCCGAGATCTTATTTCTGGTCTGCCAAGATCGGTTGAGATAAAAACCAACGAAATTGTAAAAGCTATTTCCAGAGAATTAAGAGAGATAATAAAAGCTATAAAAGATGTCTTGCAGGAAACCCCGCCGGAACTGGCGGCAGACATAATAGATTACGGTATTATTATGACAGGGGGAACTTCATCTCTCCGTAATCTCCCCGAGCTTATTTTCAGAAGAGTGGGAGTAAAAACAACTCTAGCCGAGGACCCGCTTTATTGCGTCGCCCGGGGTACAGGCATTGCCCTGGAACATTTGAGCGCTTACAAGAGGACAATAATTGCCAAGAGATAAAATGGATACGAAAGAATTGCATCATGCCAATGTTATAGCGGGGAAAGACTGTCGCGGTTTTGTTTTTGAAATTTTGGAAAAAAACTTGAATTTTAATACTCTCGCCAATCCTGATTTTCTGCTTTTGGAGAGTCCGTTTTTTGGCATTGACGATGTCCGTGATTTTGAAAAATGGGTTATCAACAAGCCGCTTCTTGGTGAAGTGAAGGCCTCCCTGATAATTGTTAAATCAATCACCCACGAAGCACAAAATGCTTTACTTAAGGTTTTGGAAGAACCTCCTTTGGGAACTTATATTTTTATAAATTTGGAGAGTCTGGGCGGGCTTTTGCCGACGTTTATTTCAAGAGTGAGAATTTTGGATTTACCAGAAAATAATTTGGAAAAGAATCCCGCTTCCGAAAAATTTTTACGCGGGAGTATCAAAGAAAAACTCTCTCTTATAAATTCCTTTTCAAAAAAAGAGGGTAAAAATGAAATGAAAGAACTGATTAAAAATCTGGAGGGAATTGCCTACAAGAATAATTTTAGGCATGAGGATATGAGGAATATATTAACTGCCAAAATTTTCGCCTCGGCTAGAGGATCTTCTCCCAAAATGCTTTTAGAATGGCTTTCGTGTATGCTACAATAGTCCAATAGACTCACTATAAATAAACCTATGTTTGATTTTTCAGAATTAAAAACAAAAAGCAAAGATATAGAAAGTTGGCTTACAAAAGAATTGTCAGTAATCCGTACAGGCAGAGCTACCCCGACTATTCTTGATTTTGTGCAGGTAGAGGCTTATGGGTCAAGAATGGCCATAAAAGAACTTGCTAATATTGTGGTAGAGGATGTAAAAACGGTGAGAGTAGAGCCGTGGGACGCAAATATCGGCAAGAGCATTGAGAAAGCCATAGATTCTTCCAACCTGGGGCTTTCGGTTGCGCCGTTTGAAAAAGGTTTGCGCATCATTTTTCCCGAACTTACTACTGAGAGAAGAGAGCAGTTTATAAGGGTAGTTAAAGCCAAACTTGAAGAGAGCAGAGTGTCCCTGCGAAGTTTGCGCGATAGGACCTGGAAAACCATTGAAGATAAAGAAAAAGCGGGTAATATGGGAGAGGATGATAAATTCAGATTCAAAGATGAAATGCAGAAAATAATAGACCAAAGCGGTAAAAAGTTGGAAGAGTTGGCGGAAAGAAAAGAGACAGAGATAAAAGCCTAAACTTATAATAAATGACAATTTTAATTTTCTTAATTGTTTTGGGAGTACTTGTTTTTGTCCATGAACTCGGGCATTTTTTGACCGCCAAAAAAGCGGGGGTGCGGGTAGATGAATTTGGTTTTGGCTATCCGCCGAGAGCCTTGATAATCGGCAGAAAATGGGACACCTTGTTTAGCTTGAACTGGATTCCTTTTGGCGGTTTTGTAAAAATATTTGGCGAGAATTATGAAGAAGTAGGAGAAGATTCTCCTTCATCAAAAGTTGAAAAATCCACGGATAAAATTTTGCTAAATTTTTCCTCGTGCTCGGTTCAGTCAACCTCGCAAGGCATTTTTCAATCTTTTGATTCGGAGAATCTGGAACTAAATATCCTTGATTCTCAGAGTTCGAAAGGTCTCAACTTCACCCAAGTTTCCAAAAAATGGCAGGCGGGGATACTTGCGAGCGGAGTAATTTTCAATATTATTTTCGCCTGGCTCCTTTTCTCTTTGGGTTTTATGATCGGATTGCCTACGCCTGTGGAAAATAATTTTGGCGGCGTTGTCAGAAATCCTGCTCTTACAATCATAAATGTTATTCCGGGCTCTCCTGCTAAAAACGTCGGCCTCAAATCGGGAGACAAAATAAAAGAGATCTCTTTCCCCAACGGAGAGACGCTGAAAGATTTTAACCCGGAAAATATTTCTGACTTTATAAATAAATCTTCCGGCGAAGTCTTGATGAAAGTTGATAGGGGGGGAAAGATTTTGAATTTTAAGATTGCGCCGGAAACAGTGGTAGAAGAAAACCCTTCGAATTCCTCAGAGCAGGCAAGAAAAATAATCGGTATCAGTATGGATATGATCGGCACACTTTCTTTACCTGTGCACAAAGCTTTCTACGAGGGAGGCAGAACAACATATGAGATAACTTATTTGACCGTTGCGGGAATCGCAGGTCTAATCAAAGATGCTGTCAGGGGGAAGGCGGATATTTCTCAAGTGGCGGGGCCGGTCGGCATCATTGGCCTCGTGGGAGATGCTTCACGGCTTGGTTTTGCCTACCTTCTTACTTTCACTGCTTTGATTTCCATAAACCTGGCAATTATAAACCTCATACCTTTTCCTGCTTTGGACGGCGGCCGTATACTTTTCGTGGCCATTGAAGGCATCACCAAAAGAAAAATAAATCCAAAAGTAGCCAGTACCTTAAATACAATCGGCTTTGCTCTCCTCATCGCCATTATGCTCATCGTCACCTACCGCGACATTTTGAAATTGTTCACTTGATGAAAGTATGAAATACTGTTATTCTCTAAGGTAGAAAAAGTTTCTAAATTCCGCAATAGAAAGGGAAAAACAATGAAATGCATAGATTGTGGTTTAACCACAGAAAGAATCTCTGCCTTCTTGTCAGGGGGAGAAAAAACAACCGAAGAAATTAGTGCCACAGAAAAATGCAGGGTAACAGGTCTTTTTCATCGCTTTGGAAAAGGTGATGAAATTGAGTTAAAGAAGAAAATTGAAGAAACATCAATGGCGCAAAAGTAACCGCCAGACGTTTACCCTATTGCTATCAGGTCGCTCTAAATTGATGAGCGACCTTCTTTTTGCAAAAATGGTTTTTCAAAATGAATTATAAAAACATACAATAACATTTTAAACGATCGTTTAAAATGTTATTGTCCTTTTTCAATCTGATACGGTTTGGCTAATTTGAATGTTTTTATATAAGCATCCAAGCCCATTTCTTTTGTATGAACGACAAATTTTTTAGGGAGTGGGCTCGGACCAACCCAAACACTTTTCTGAATCATGGAATATTGAAATATTTTTAAATGCATTCTCAGCCAATTTCGTTCAGCTTTCCTTGATTCAGGAATATCAAACATCAGTAAAAGATTTTTGGGTGCGTTCAATGCGAAAGAAGAAACAAACTTCAACGACAACTTCCTCTTGTTCTCAAAATATTCTTTACCCGCTTTTGTGAGCATCCATTTTCCTGATTTTATTTCTACGAATCCATTTTTTCGTAATCTGTATATAGTGTTCCGTAACGAATTATTCTTATGTTTATTTTCGTGTCTCCACGGCATAGGAACTCCAAGCAAATTTATTCGCATCCCTTTATAGTAGAGACGAGTGTTCCAAAGGCCTTCCAATATTTCCATTACTATACTCATATCCAAATTATACCATCTACAAATTGGACGATCGTTCAAAATGTAGATAGGACAGATATTCACTATTTTTTGTTTTCTCTGTTTTGCTCAAATTCGGGATTTGGGATATTATAGAGATATGAAGCAATCGCAGCTTTTTACGAAAACAAGAAGAGAAGCGCCGGCTGATGAGACAGCCAAGAACGCGCAGCTTTTGGCGCGCGCCGGATACATTCATAAAGAAATGGCCGGAGTGTATTCATATCTGCCACTTGGTTTAAGAGTCATAAAAAAAATAGAAGATATCATCAGAGAAGAAATGAATGCCATAGGCGGTATAGAAATGAAGACGTCTATATTTCAAAACAAAGAGGTGTGGGAAAAATCAAACAGGTGGGATGACGGTGTAGTAGAAATTTGGTTTAAGACAAAATTAAAAAATGGCGGAGAAGTTGGTTTGTCATTTACTAACGAGGAAGCTTATTCGAATATTTTAAAGCAGTATGTGAATTCTTACAAAGATTTGCCGGTTTTTCCCTACGATTTTAAAGAGATTTTCAGGAATGAAGCAAGGAGCAAATCCGGAGTCATAAGGGGAAGAGAGTTTTACTGGAAGGCGTTGTATTCTTTTGCCAAGGACGAGACAGAGCACAACGCTTTTTATGAAAAAGCCAAAGTTGCATACCAAAATATTTTCAAAAGGGCCGGCATCGGCGATCTGACGTATCTGACATTCGCCTCGGGCGGGACTTTTTCAAAATTTTCACATGAATTTCAGACTTTGGCGGAGGCGGGAGAAGATACAATTTATGTCGATGAAAAGAAAAGCGTGGCTGTTAATAAAGAAGTTTATAATGATGAAGTTATCGAAAGCTTGGGATTGAAAAAAAATGATCTTGTCGAAAAAACAGCTATTGAAGTCGGTAATATCTTTACTCTCGGAACAAAATTTTCGGAGCCGTTCGATTTGAAATATAAAAACGAAAAAGGAGAAGACAAACTGGTTTTTATGGGCTCTTATGGTATCGGTCTGGGACGACTTATGGGCACGATTATAGAAGTTATGTCAGACGACAAGGGCATCATCTGGCCCGAAGCAGTGGCGCCATTTAAGTTTCATATTATTGAAATTCCCTCAGAAAAACCGGAAGTGAAAAAAATGGCGGAGAAGATTTATAAAAAGATAGGCGAGAGCAATACCTTGTACGACGACAGAGATTTACGGGCAGGAGAAAAATTTGCCGACGCCGATTTATTGGGCATGCCGTATCAGATTATTGTAAGCGAAAAGAATGCTGACTTCGGAAAATTGGAGTTGAAAAACAGAAAAACAGGCAAAACCGAGATGATTTCAGAAGATGAAATCGGCAAATTTCTTTAGAAAATTCAACAAATTAAAAACAGGACGAATTGGGAAATTTGTGCTAGATTATCCCTATGTTTAAAGAGAAACTGGAGGAATGGATGCGCATTTTGCGCAACGATATAGGCATTGATTTGGGAACAGCTAACATGCTGGTCTATGTTCGGGGCAAAGGCATTGTACTTAACGAACCCTCGGTAGTCGCTGTAAATCAAAAGACCGGACAAGTGGTAGCTATTGGGACAGAAGCCAAAAGTATGCTTGGACGGACACCCCCGCATATTGTGGCAGTGCGACCTATCGTTGATGGAGTGATATCGGATTTTGAAGTGACGGAAGAGATGATTCATTATCTCTTGAATAAAGCTCAGGCAATCTCAAAAAAATTTTTGGGACCGAGAGTAATTGTCGGCGTACCTTCCGGTATAACCAACGTGGAGAGAAGAGCTGTTCGGGACGCCACAAAAAATGCTGGAGCAAGCGAGATCCATATTGTGGAGGAACCGATGGCAGCCGCCATTGGCATGCATTTGCCTATAAACGAACCAGTGGGCAATATGGTGATTGACATAGGAGGAGGCACGGCGGATATTGCCATTATTTCCTTGGGAGGAGTAGTCAGTTCCAAAAATGTCCGCATAGCAGGGGACAGATTAAATAGCGACATCGCTTCCTATATAAGAAGCGAGTTTAAAATTGTCATTGGAGAAAAAACATCCGAAGACATAAAGGTAACTATTACTTCCCTCCTGCCCGGAGAAAATCCTCTTGAAACGCAAGCCAGAGGGAGAGATTTAATTACGGGCCTACCCAGAGAGGTGATAGTTACTGATTCCGATGTAAGAGATGCTGTTTCCCATTCGATTGAAATATTAATAGAAGCCGTCAAGGAAGTGTTGGAAGTTACTCCGCCGGAAATTCTTTCTGACATAATGCATCGCGGTATTTATCTCGCTGGCGGAGGCGCTCTTATAAAAGGATTTGCAGAAATTTTGGGAGAAGAAATAAAAATGCCAATTTATATAGCAGATGACCCTATGACCTGCGTGGTCCGGGGTACCGGTATTATTCTTGAAAAACTAGACAAATTTAAAGATGTATTAATTGCCGACGAAAATGATGTATCAAACAAGACACACTAAACGGAGCTTTTTTAACAGCAGTTTTTTTAAAACACTCGTCATATTTTTATTGATTATGATGTTTGCCCTGGTGCTTAATGTTTTTACCCCGATGCGTTCTCTGGTGCTGGAAATTGTTTCTCCTTTTTCAAGAATCGGGAATTTTTTTTATAGCAACTTAAATAAAATACCGAATTTTTTTTCCGATAAAAATAAAATAATAGAAGAAAATAAAAGACTTCTGAATGAAATAACAAATAATCATCTTAATATTGCTGATTATGAATCAGTGAAATATGAAAACCAGAAATTACGCGAAGAACTTAAAATAAAACCGGCGGGAAATTTTATAGCAGCCTCTGTTATCGCTAAATCTCCCCAGATTCCGGCGGATTCTCTTTTTTTGGATAAAGGAATAGAAGGAGGAATAAACAGCGGAGATTTGGTTTTGGCAGGCGAAAGAATTTTAATCGGTAAGATTGTAAAAGTATCGAAAAATAAAGCCACCGCCAGCCTCAGCTCTTTTGCTGATGCCGTTTCTTACGGATACGTGGCGAGAACTCTTGAACCGCTTGAGATAGAAGGTGGTGGCGGCGGAAGTATAAAAGCAAAAGTGCCAATCGATTTTGATATTGCCATTGGAGACAAGATAATGATAGGCGGCTCCTTTGATTTTCTTGCTGCCATTGTCGGAGTAATAGAAGAGGACCATTCTTCCGGTTTCAAAAATATCCTAATGTCTTTGCCTGTTGATGTTTCCAGAATTAATATGGTATTTGTGCTTCCTATTATCAGAGAGTAATACCCGATGTATAGAGCATTATATTTTTTGATGATCATAATTCTCCCGGCTATTCTCGGCTGGTGGCTTTTTATTCCTCTGGCTATTTTGGCTGTCTACCTTGCCAAATTACCATATGAAATTATTATTGCTGGCCTTATACTTGATCTGGTTTATTATTTCGGAGACGGATTTATCGCTAAATATTTTTTTACCCTATTTTCTTTGCTGCTTATTGTTCTGGCTTTATTTTTAAACAGCAGAATTTATTGGCGTAGAGTTATGTGAAAAATTAAAATAGACATGCCGAATATTTTTAGAAAAATTTTAAACAGATGGAAAAAAAGAAACTATAAAGACATAGCTCCGGATGAAATTTTTCTTGATTCAAAAAACCTGCCGGATTTTGATATGCACCAGTTTGAGGGCCGCCTGGAAAAACCGATCTCTTCGAAAGTTTTTACGTTTTTAGGCCTCGTATGTTTTTTAGTAGCTGTTATTTTTTTGATAAAATTCGGCTCTTTGCAAATTATTCACGGCTCTTTCTATAAAGACAGGAGCGAAAACAATAAGTTAAAGCAAGTTCTATTAGTTGCCCCCCGGGGCGCCATATACAGCAGAAACGGAGAACCCTTAGTTTGGAACCAAAAACCAGATGACAATGAATCTGATTTCCCGCTACGCAAATATACGAAATCTTCAGGATTTTCCAGTTTGTTGGGGTTCTTAAAATATCCAGCTAAAGATAAATCGGGCTTTTACTACGAAGAAGAATTTTTACCCAAAGATGGAGCAGAACTTTATTTGAACGAAATACTTTCCGGCAGGAACGGCTCAGAACTGATAGAAACTTCTGTTAACGGTAATATAGTTTCTCAAAGTGTCGTAGAGCCGCCAGAGGACGGTGAAGATGCCGTTCTTTCGATAGATTCAAGATTGCAGGAAAAATTTTATGAAATAATTGAAAACCTTTCTGATTCGGTGGATTTCCAGGGCGGGGCCGGAATTATAATGGATATACATTCCGGAGAGATATTGGCCATGACAAGCTTTCCGGAATACGATTCGGAAGTAATGACCGAGGGCGAAGATGTGGATAAGATAGAAAGTTACTATGAAAACACAGGCGATCCTTTTTTAAACAGAGTCATATCCGGACTTTATGCTCCGGGATCTATCATCAAGCCATTTTTGGCTTTTGCCGCTTTGGAGGAAAAAATTATCTCTCCCAAAAAAGAAATAATAAGCACAGGACAAATCCTTGTACCTAATCCATATGACCCCCAAAAACCGTCTGTTTTTAAGGATTGGAAAGCGCATGGGGCGGTTGATATGAGGAAGGCCATTGCCGTTTCCTCTGATGTTTATTTCTATGAAATTGGCGGCGGTTTTGAAAATCAGGAAGGTCTGGGGATTCTGAGGATAGAAAAATATCTGAAAAATTTCGGATTTGAAAAACATACCGGTTTTGATTCTCAAAAGGAAGAGATGGGTTTAATACCTGATCCGGAATGGAAAAAGAAAACTTTCAATGGGGAAATTTGGCGATTGGGAGACACTTACAACACAGCTATTGGCCAATATGGCATGCAAATTACCCCCATTCAAGCAGTAGTGGCGACGGCAGCCTTGGCAAATGGAGGTAACCTGCTGGCACCTTCAATATTATTTACTTCCACCAGCACGGTAGCCTCCGGCACAAAAATAAAAGGTGATTTTGAAAGTTTTCAGGTGGTGAAAGAAGGAATGCGAATGTCCGTTTTGGAGGGTACAGCTTCGGGTTTGAACACAGGAGCAGCGGAAATTGCCGGCAAGACAGGCACGGCGGAACTGGGTTCACGGAAACAATTCGTTAATTCCTGGGTCATCGGCTTTTTCCCTTATGAAAAACCGAAGTATGCTTTTGCGGTGGTGATGGAAAAAGGCCCATCTGGGAATCTCCTTGGTGCCACCTATGTTATGCGCCAACTCTTCGACTGGATGGCGATAAATACTCCCGAATATCTAAAAAACGAGTAAAATTAGCTACTCTCTGCAATTGCTACAAACCATCTGGACACTCTTGCCAAATTCAGCGATCGCTGAATTTGGCAAGTCTGATTCTGATGATACAATATAAATTTATGAGTTTAGTAATGGGAATATTGGAAGATCTCTGGAGTACCCGCCTATATTATAAAGGTATGAAAGTAAATCTACTCGGAGTGCCGATACTTTGGGAAAACAAAAAAGGGCACTCAGAAAACTCGTTTGGAAGCACTCTTTCCAAGTTAAAAAAGAGGGGATTTATAGAAATTAAATCAGGCAGATGGATGCTGACAAGGGCAGGCAAAGAGTATTTTGAAAACAAGAGAAAACTTTCACTAAAATTTGCTTCTCCTTTTCCACTTAATTCTCCCAAAAATCTTCTGCTGATGTTTGATGTTCCGGAATCTAAAAAAGCTGAAAGGGAATGGCTAAGATGGCACTTGCGCGAATTCCAGTATTTTATGATTCAAAAAAGTGTGTGGGTCGGACCGAGTCCTTTGCCGAACAAATTTAGAGAACATATGAAAAGCATCGGTTTAAATAATTTTATAAAGACTTTCAAACTTGCCAAAACTTACCAAATTAGATAAGGGTATTTACGCTAACTTGCCATTTTCAGCGATCGCCGAAGATGACAAGTTCAAATTTGAGATTGAAAACAAAAACAGAAAACCCGCCGAAGCAGATTTTCTGCCGGGCGGGCTATTTCCTCATTACTACTTTGTCTTGAGGTTAGACAAAACTATCATGGCAATTCGGCGAGCGAAGACATTTCTGCTGTTCATAGCTTCTGCCAATTTGTTTAACACCTGACGATCTGCTTCCACAGCTTCTTGTATGTCAGGCTGGGAAGATTTCCCAAGGAGCTCTATACCCTCATGGCTCAAAAAGTCTTTTCCCTGTTGCACGTGAGAAAGAACCGCGTTAGTCATAAAATCTCTCCTTTCAATTTGTAGATTTTTTAATATTATAGCAAATACACAGAAATTGTCAAGTATTTGGAATGGTAGATTTGGAGTAAAATAAATCAATGAAATCTCTTTTAAAAAAAGTCTTGGCGGGAGTGTTGGGGAACCAGGTAAAGAGACTACGCAGGAAAAATAATTTTAAAATTATCGGAGTGGTCGGAAGCATTGGGAAAACAAGCACCAAACTCGCTGTCGCTAAAGTTTTGGAAGCAGATAAAAAAGTGAGGTATCAGGAAGGAAATTATAACGATATCATCAGCGTGCCGCTCGTGTTTTTCGGCCAAAAAATGCCTTCTCTGTGGAATATTTTTTCCTGGGTTAAAATTGTTTTTCAAAACGAGATACAAATTTTTTCAAAATTTCCATTTGATGTTGTAATTGTGGAACTTGGCACTGATGCCCCCGGTCAGGTAAGCCAATTTAGAAAATATCTGCACTTAGATATCGCTGTCGTCACTGCTATCGCTCCGGAGCATATGGAATTTTTCAGAGACATAAAAGGGATTGCTGAAGAAGAATGGTCGGTAAGCTTCTTTAGCAATACTATTCTCGCCAACAAAGACCTATGCGCCGTTCTGCCCCCTAATTTGGACAACAAGAAAATTATTTTTTATGGCAAAGATTATGGTTCTCTCTATAAAATAGAAAATATCTTAAGAACAAAAGACGGTTTTTCTTTTGACATTTCTTTTGAGGGTAAAAAAATAATGAGCATTTCTTACCCCGCCATTTCGGAGGTACAACTTTATTCTGTATGTGCCGCTGTCTCTGTCGCTAAAATGCTAAAAACGCCTGACGAAAAAATAAAAAAATCGATAGTTAAAATTCAAAGTCTTTCAGGCAGGATGCGGAAATTAAAAGGCATAAAAAATTCTTTAATTATAGACGATACTTATAATGCCAGTCCGAATGCTGTCAAGATAGCTCTAGATAGTTTGTATGTGCAGCCGGCTGCTCAGAGAATTGCTATTTTGGGCATGATGAACGAACTCGGCGACACATCAAGAGAGGAGCACGAAAAAATAGGCAGGCACTGCAACTCTAAGTTTTTGGATTTGATTGTGACTGTGGGCAAGGACGCTAATTTATTTTTGGCTCCGGCTGCCAGAGGAAATGGGTGTGAAGTTTACGAAGCCAAAAATTCGATTGATGCCGGCAATTTCGTAGTTAAAAAAGTGAAAGAGAACGCTGTTATTTTGGCCAAAGGTTCTCAAAACGGAGTTTTTACGGAAGAAGCCCTAAAGCCTCTTCTTGCCAATAAATTCGATGTATCAAAACTTGTCAGACAGGACAAGTACTGGATGGATAAAAAACAGTTGACTTTTGGATTGAATCACATACAATAGTCGCTTATGGAAGAGAAAGAATATTTAACAAAAGACAAACACAAAGCTCTTTCAGAAGAGCTCGGATATTTGAAAAAAACAAAGCGCAGAGAAGTAGCTGAGCAGTTGGAGTATGCTAAATCTCTTGGCGACCTTTCCGAAAATGCCGAATATCACGAGGCGCGGGATATGCAGGGAGTAGTAGAAGACAGAATTCAAAAATTGGAATCCATTCTCAAAAATGCGGTTATTATCTCTTCTCATGGTACGGAGACTGTGGCTGTCGGCTCGGTAGTGACTGTGCTGAAAAATGGGGATAAGAATGAGAAGATTTACACCATTGTTGGGGGCGAAGAGTCGGACCTTTCTTCCGGCAAAATTTCAGTGCATTCTCCTTTTGGCGAGGCGATAATAGGCAAAAAAAAGGGGCAGTCTTTCACTTATAATGCACCATCCGGCCCTATCACATACAAAATAATTAGTATAAAATAGAAGCATGGCTTCTCTGGAAGAAATTCATGCTGCCAGATTAAAAAAACTCAACACCCTTAGAGAGGCTGGTGTTGACCCTTATCCTGCCAGGACAGAAAGAGATTTTGAAATTGGAAAGCTTACAAAGGAATTTGAAAATCTCCAAAAGGAAAATAAATCAGTGATTATCGCAGGCAGAATAATGGCTTTGCGCATACAAGGAGCGATTGTTTTTGCCGATCTTTTTGATGGTACCGGTAAATTTCAAGTGCTTTTCAAAAGAAGCGAAGGCGTCCCGGAAAAAGATTTTGATTTGTTTTTAGAAACAGCAGATATCGGGGATTTCATAGAGGCCACAGGCACTCTTTTTGTCACTAAAAGAGACGAGAAGACGCTGGAAGTTAAAGCTTGGAAAATGCTCACCAAAAGTCTTTTGCCTTTGCCCGAAAAATGGCACGGCCTCACAGACATAGAAGAGCGTTATCGCAAACGCTATTTGGATTTTCTTATGGACGGGGAGTTGCGGGAGCTCATCGTAAAAAAGTCAAAATTTTGGGATGTTGTGAGAAATTTCCTCAAGGAGAAAGGATTTTTGGAAGTAGAAACTCCGACCTTAGAACTTACCACCGGAGGAGCCGAAGCTCGGCCATTTAAAACCCACCATAATGATTTTGATTTGGATATGTATTTACGCATTTCAGTTGGAGAATTGTGGCAAAAAAGATTAATGGCAGCGGGCTTTCCCAAGACTTTTGAAATAGGCAAGATTTACAGAAATGAAGGCACCAGCCCTGAGCACTTGCAGGAGTTTACAAATATGGAATTTTATTGGGGTTATGCTGATTATAAAGATGGCATGAATCTGGTTAAAGAATTATACAAAAACATAGCCGAGGCGGTTTTTGGAAAAACCAAGTTTGAATACAATGGGCGTACTTTTGATTTGGCTGATGAATGGAATGAGATTGATTACACCGAGGAAATAAAAAAACAGACGGATATAGATGTTGAAAAAGCGGAAGAGGAAAAAATAAAAGCAAAGCTAAATGAACTCAAGGTTTCTTACAAAGGAGAAAATAGAGAAAGACTGATTGATACACTTTGGAAACACTGCCGAAAAAATATTTCGGGACCGGCTTTTGTCATAAATCATCCTATCCTCGTGGCGCCGCTGGCAAAGAAAATTCCGGGCAAGAATTTTACTCAAATGTTCCAGCCGATTATTGCCGGAAGTGAAGTAGGCAGGGGATATTCGGAACTCAATGACCCCATTGACCAAAAAGAAAGATTTGAAGTTCAAGGAAGGATGCTGGAAGCGGGGGATGAGGAAGCTATGATGCCGGATTTGGAATTTGTAGAAATGCTGGAGCACGGTATGCCACCGACTTGTGGCTTTGGTTTTGGCGAACGTCTTTTCGCAATCCTCGCCGGCAAACCTCTCCGCGAACTCCAAACTTTCCCTCTGATGCGTCCGAGGGGGTAAAATAAACAATATGGAACAAAGACCATCCTGGAGAATTGTAGGAAGTGTGGATAATGAGACCGAAGAAGAACTTAAGAAAGAATTCTCAAATTCTCTTGAGGAAGATGATCTTCTGGTTTTTTCTAAAGAAGATCAGGAACTTATACGAACTAACGAGGTTCCTAAAACCGAAATGCAAGAACGGGCCATTGAAATTGCGAATGAAGAGTCCAATAAGCTTATGGTGGGAATGGGTATAAGTCCGTATATTATTCCTTCAAAAAATATCCATATTTTACCTCATGATATATATATAAAGATTACGGGTACCGCGAAGAATGAAATAGGGATTTCGTATCCTATGGATCAGAATATCTTTTTTGACGAAGAAGGGATAGGCAGCTCTTACCCATTAAAATTTTGGACAAATATTTTTCATGAAATTCTTCATTTAAAAGCACACATTTCTGTTCATGCTGTCATTGAAAAAGAAACTGGTGATATTCATATCTCAGAATACAGGTCTGGAGTTTCGATAAATAGTCCCCAATTCAAAGATAAGAAGAAAGATTCTTATAGATATTTTTTAGGGTTACATGAAGCAATTATTACGGATATTGAGAAAAAATATACTGCCACATTGCTGGATTTGCCGGAATTACAAGAGCAAAAAGACTGGCTCGCCTCAGAAGAAGCCAAATCTATTAAGAAAGACCTTGCGCACAAGCACCATATTTCAGAAGATGAAATTATATGGGTCTCAAAAGATAAAGATATAAATGCCCAATATGTTTCGTATCCTTATTTCCGAGATGTATTTTATTATGTGGTTCAAGAAATACAAGAACAATTCAAAGATCAATTTCCCAATGGAGAGTTTATCAAAAAGGAATTTATAAAAAGTTATTTCACTGGCCAACTTTTACCTATTGCCAGACTTATGACCGATACGTTTGGCAAACAAGGTTTTCGAATCCTTGGTTCAATGAAAGATGAAGAAAGTGCAATTCATGTAAAGAAACTTCTCCAAAGAACTAGAATGGAAATAGAGAAGAACTCCTGAAGTAGTAATATAAAACCCCTTCGTGAACTGCAAACCTTCCCCTTAATGCGCCCGAGGGGATAAACCCGAAGATTAAGATGATTTAAGAATCCGCTCAGGCGGATTTTTAGTTATCCACTTATCCACAGGACAAAGTGGTAGACGAGTATAATAAGGTGGTATAAGATGGAACCAAGTGGGAAGAAGTGGATAACGTGTTTTAATGAGATAAGTCAATCTAATGCTCATAGGAGAATACACACATACTATAGATGACAAGAACAGGGTTTCTTTGCCATCAAAGTTTCGTTCTCTTATGGGCAAAAAGATTGTGATTACTCCCGGGTTAGATCAATGTTTATTTGCTTTCACAGTCAAGGAATGGGAAAAAATTGCTGGCAAGCTGTCGGAAAATTCTTCAATGCTTTCTGCCGACATGAGAAGCCTTACCAGATATATGTTCGGCGGTGCGAGCGAAGTTGAGGTGGACAATATCGGACGAATTTTGGTTCCGGATTTCCTGAAAGAGCGCGCCAATCTTAAAACCAAAGTGGTTTTGATCGGGGTGCAAAATCGGCTGGAAATATGGAACGAAAAATCGTGGACCGATTACAAAAAGCAGGTTGAGAAGGGGGCTGATAGTTTGGCCGAAAAATTATCAGGCCTAGGCATCATGTAAGGGTACGCTTATGGCTCACGCAAGTGTTCTTTTAAAAGAGGTAATAGAAGGTCTTGATTTCCAGGATGGAGACATCTATCTGGATGCGACTGTCGGGAGCGGGGGCCATACGGAAGAAATCTGGAAGAAGATGAAAGACGCGGTAATGCTTTGCGGTATTGATGCGGATGAAATGTCCATCTCTATCGCCAAGGAGAAGCTGGATCTTTCGGGAGCCAAAGCCAAGCTCGCGGTGCTCAATTTCAGAAATATTAATGAAGCTCCGGAAATCTTTGGCATCAAAAATCCGACAAGAATCTTGTTTGACCTTGGTTGGAGCTCGGATCAATTTGATGAGGGGGGCAGAGGATTCAGTTTCCAAAAAGATGAGCCGCTTATTATGACCTTCAAGCAGGGCGTGAGCGAAGAAGATACTACGGCCTGGGATGTCGTCAACAAGTGGAGTGAAGAGAATCTGGCGGATGTGATTTACGGATACGGAGAAGAAAAATATGCCAGAAGAATAGCCAAAGCCGTTGTGAAAAGGAGGAAAGAGAAATCTATTGAAACATCAAAAGAGCTCTCGGAAATAGTAAAAAACGCTGTCCCCATATTTTACCGTTTCGCCAGAATCCATCCGGCAACCAGAACGTTTCAAGCTATAAGAATTGCTGTTAACGATGAATTGCATGCTCTGGAGGAAGGTCTAAGAAAAAGTTTTCATATTTTAGGTGAGGGAGGCAGAATAGCGGTGATTTCGTTCCATAGTTTGGAGGACAGAATAGTTAAAAATTTTTTTAAGTCGTTGATCGTTGAAAATAAAGGAGAACTTATAAATAAAAAACCAATAACGCCAAGCGAAGAGGAAATAAGTAAAAATCCAAGGGCCAGAAGCGCTAAATTAAGAATCCTTCGAAAAATCTCAGGATAAATAATAAAAAAAATAAAAAGCAATGATTAATTTTACGAAACAAAAAATAGCAGTGCTCGTAATACATAAAGCCACAAATTATGCGCTGATTGCTCTTATTTTCGCCGCTGTTCTTTCCTATATGTATTTTGCCAACATAACTGTTCGTACTCTCACCTCTCTGGAAAAAACGAGAGTACAAATGCTGTCTCTTGGCACGGAGATGAGTGAAATGGAATCAAAACGTCTGACCATCGAAAACAGTGTCAGTACGGAAAAAGCCCTCCACTTGGGTTTTGTGGAGGTAAATAATCCGACTTTTATAATAAAAAGCTCCAAAAAAGCTGTCCTTTCTCTTAAAATAGATTAAAATAATTATATTGTTTCTAAAGAAATAAAAAAATGACCGGAAGGATTCGTTTTATATCCGTTATCATAATTTTGATAGCGCTGGTTATGTCCGTTCGTTTGTATTTTGTGCAGATAGTGCATGGAGAGTTTTTTGTGTCTGAGGCTAAGAGACAAAATGTAAACGACAGCACTATTCTATACGACAGAGGAGAAATTTATTTTGAAAGCCGGATGAAAGAGATTATTCCCGCCGCCATTTCAAGGTCTGGTTTTACTGTTGCCATAAATCCGCAAATCATAAAAAATCCGGAGGAAGTCTTCAAAAATTTAAGCCAGGTTTTGGTTTTGGATAAAGCGGAATTTTTAGCTAAAGCATCAAAAAAGAATGACCCCTATGAAGAAATTGCGAAGAACCTGAATACTGAAACGGCCGACAAAATAAAGGCCTTGAATATTTATGGTATAAATATGTCTGCCGACAAATGGCGTTTTTATCCAGGAGGTAAATTGGCATCCAACGTCATCGGTTTTGTCGCTTACGATAAAGATGAACTTGCTGGCCGTTATGGATTGGAAAGATATTACGAAGATGTACTAAAAATAGACCCATCAAAATCCTATAATAATTTTTTCGCCGAATTTTTTTCTAACGTCAAAGAATCTCTGAGTGAGCATCCGCAAGTGGAGGGTAATATTATCACTTCTATAGAACCGTCCGTACAGCTTTTTCTTGAAAATGAATTGAAAAATGTCAGGGAAAAGTGGGGGAGCGACAAAGCCGGCGGTGTTATAATAGACCCAATGAGCGGAGAGATAATGGCTATGGCATGGAGCCCTTCGTTTGACCTGAATAATTTCAAAGAAAATAATGTCAGTCTTTTTGGCAACCCAATAGTAGAAGGCGTTTATGAGATGGGTTCTATCGTAAAACCTCTTACTATGGCTGTTGGTATTGATCTGGGCCTGGTCTCGGCCACCAGCACCTATTATGATGCCGGATTTTTAGTCTTGAACAGTGAGCGTATTTCGAATTACGATAAAAAAGGCAGAGGGGTAGTTAATATGCAAGAAGTCCTAAATCAGTCTTTAAACACCGGCGCGGCTTACGTTGCTCTTAAAGCCGGCAATAAAAAATTTTCTGAATACATGAAAAATTTCGGAATAGGCACTGAAACCGGCATTGATCTGCCGAATGAAGGACGGGGTCTTATCAAAAATCTTGAGAGCAAGAGAGAAATAGAGATGGCCACGGCTGCTTACGGACAAGGAATTGCTTTTACTCCTATTGCTACTGTCAGAGCTCTTTCTGCTTTGGCAAACGGCGGCACTTTGATTACTCCCCATGTGGTTAAAAAAATAGAATATCAAACAGGCCTTTCAAAAAAAATGTCTTTTGTTCCGGGCAAACAGGTAATCAAAAAAGAAACTTCGGAAGAAATAACAAGAATGCTTGTCAATGTAGTTGATAAAGCCTTACGCGGCGGTACAGCTAAGATTCCGGGATATTCAGTGGCAGCCAAAACCGGTACTGCCCAAATGACAGATGAAGGTACTGCTGGTTATATAGAAGGCAAATATCTGCATTCTTTCTTCGGCTATTTTCCCGCTTACAATCCGAAGTTTTTAGTTTTTCTTTTCCATATCTATCCCAAAAATGTCCGCTATGCTTCCGAAACTCTGACCGACCCGTTTCTTAACATAACCAAATTTTTAATCAATTATTATCAAATTCCTCCTGACCGACCGGAAGATGTGATCGTCAAAACACAACAATAAAAAATTAAACGGCGCCACGAAATCTCTATCTCGTGGCGCCGCTGAGGTTTTTTCATCTTGTCGCCGGGGGTTTCGATCTTGCTCGCTTGAGCGCTACACTCTCTTCTTTTTCCCGAAAAGCGCTGTAGCGCAACATTCGCAGGAGAAGACCGGCAACCAAAACAGACAAAACAATTATCGCTATGTTCATAAAATACCCTCCTACCACTAAATATAGCATATTACAGCAATCTTGTCAAAGATTTTGTAGATAAATATAAATAAGTTTGCTATAATCGCTTTTGTTAAGGCCTCATCGTCTAGCGGCTAGGACATTGCCTTCTCAAGGCAAGAACCGGGGTTCAATTCCCCGTGAGGTCACATTTTGTTGACAACTATTTCTAATCTGTTACTATCAACGGCAGTAACAGGGAGCGAGTAATCCGGTTGGAGGCGTCAGCTTTCATCACTCACCGGAGGACTCTGTCTAAAAATCTATTCGGCATTGCCGACATTTAAGATTCCCCTATTTGGGGGAGACGGAAGTCGGGAGCGCTCGTTCTCAGTAAGGTCCGCTCATTGCCATTGTGCCGTGAGCGGACTTTTTATTTATATTAAATTTATTCGTATCTCAAAGCGTCTATCGGGTTGAGCAAAGCGGCGCGGCGGGCGGGGTAATAGCCGAAAATAATTCCTATTGCTGCCGATACGCCAAAGGCAAGAAGCACCGACCCGACTGATACTTTGGTATTAAGAACTCCGAAATAATTCACAACGAAAGAGATAATTGCACCAAATATTATCCCCAAAATGCCACCCATAACCGTGAGGGCTATGGCTTCAGCAATGAACTGCTTATTTATGTCTTTCCTCTTGGCGCCGATGGCTTTGCGCAAGCCGATTTCTCTGGTGCGCTCGGTAACCGTAGTGAGCATCATGTTCATAATGCCGATGCCGCCGACAAGAAGTGAAATACCGGCAATGGCTCCGAGAAGAATAGTGAATGTCCCGGTAATACTGGAAGCAGTTTGCACAATATCATTTTGGTTCATAATGCTGAAATCAGAAGCGGCGTCTCCCGTGATGTTGTGGCGTTCGCGCAATAGGGTAGTTATATCTTCCTGAATTTGGGTCATTAAATCAGCGCTTTCCGCCTCAATATCTATAGAAGTCACATATTCTCCGCCAAACAAAAACTGCTGGGCGGTAGAAAACGGAACATAAATAATATCGTCTTGATTGCCGAAACCGGACCCGCCCTTTTCAACCGTCGTTCCTATAATTTTAAATTGCATCCCGTTAATCCTTATAGCTTGTCCGATAACTTGCGTTCCTTCCCCAAAAAGGTCTGCGGCAGTAGTTGGCCCCAGTACAGCCACCTTGGCCTTGGTTTTAATATGCTGGTCGGAAATAAATCCGCCTTTGGCAGTCTGCACATTGCGTACTGCCGCATAAGACGGAGTCGTTCCTATAACCGAAGTGTTGGTGTTAGTACCCCTGGCGGTAATTTGATATCGGCCGGAAAGTTCTAAAGCTATTTCTTTTATTCCGGCAATTTCTTTTTTAACAGCTTCCGCATCTGTCTGGAGAAGGGTTTTAGCCGAACCGCGCTGGCCTGCCGCCTGATAGCCTCCAATGCCTCTCTGGCTTCCGGGGGTAATCATTATAAGATTGGACCCGATGGACTGGATGCTTGATTCTATGGAAGCTTGAGCACCCTGGCCAATGGCCACCATGGCAATGACGGAACCGATACCTATAATGATGCCAAGCATAGTAAGACTTGTTCTCACTTTGTTCGCGAGCAAGGCCGAAAATGTTTCTGTAATGACATCAATCGTTTTCATTTTATTTGTGATGATTTACTTTATCTTCCACAATCAATCCGTCAATGATGTGGATGATCCTGTTGGCATGTATAGCCACATCCGGTTCATGAGTAATCAAAATAATTGTCCTGCCTTGCTCCAGGTTCAACCGTTTGAAAGTATCGAGCACTATTTTACCCGTCTTGGTATCAAGATTTCCAGTTGGCTCATCAGCCAAAATGAGAGTTGGGTTATTTGCCAAAGCTCTGGCGATGGCCACTCTTTGAATTTGTCCGCCTGAAAGCTGATTTGAAAGATGATAAAAATGGCTTTCATCAAATCCTGCCGCAAATAACGATTTTCTGGCCTTTTTCTCTCTTTCTTCCTCTGATAAATTGCTATACATCATTGGCAGGATGACGTTTTTCATAACGGTGGTGCGGGGCAGTAAATTGAATGCCTGAAAAACAAAACCAATCTTATCCCGGCGAATTTCAGCAAGCTCGTCATCCGAAAGGGCAGATACATCTTTGTTGTCAAGGTGATAAGTGCCTGAAGTTGGGGTATCAAGACATCCTAAAATGTGCATAAGGGTGGATTTGCCCGAGCCGGAAGGGCCCATAATGGCAACAAATTCCCCGTCAGAAACTTTAAAATTTACACCCCTAAGGGCATGAAGAGTGCTCTCGCCGCTACCATATGTTTTTACGATGTTTTTAACCTCAATCATATTTTATTGCGGCGATCTGGAACTTGAAGTTGTAGAACTGCGGGCCGAATCACGGGAATTTGGTCCGCCAAACATGCCAAACAATGATCCGGAAGTGCTCTGGGTCGCGGCAATATTTTTAGTGCTCGATACATAAGTATCGCCCTCCGAAAGCCCTGAAGCAATTTCAGTCAGCTCGTCTCCTGAAAGTCCGGTCTGAATCTCAACTTCTTTAAGAGTGGTTTTATCGGTGGTACTTTTGGCTGTAGTTGCTGAAATGGGTACGAACACATAACTTTTACCATTGTTTGATGAAATAGCCGATGAAGGAATTGCCAATGCATTTGAAACCGACCCTGTGGATATAGATACGCTCGTTGTCATTCCCGCTTTTATGCGGCTGTCATTGCTGTCAAAACTTATATTCACCCCATAACTGACAACACCATTGTTTACTGTGCCCAACACATCAACCTCGTAAACGGTCCCTTCCATGACTAGCCCATCAATAGCGTCAAAAGCTAAAATGGCCTTATCTCCAACTTTTATTTTAGTGGCATCAACCTCGTTAAGCGAAATAGAAACTTTCATTATTTTAGTAATGATAATGGCCACAATACCGCCGTTTGATACTTTATCACCGGCTTCCAATGATATCTTGGCAATAACTCCATCAAAGGGTGCCACAATCGTATGGTTGGCCAATGCCTCTTTTGCACTTTTAAGGGAGTCTTCGGCTTGGTTTAAGGCTAATTCAGCTGATTTAAGATTAATCTCGGCAGTTGTAGCGCTGTTCCCAGCATCTTCAATGGCTGTCAGTGCGGCTGATAATTTTGACATATGGCTTGTTGTTTTGGTGATGTAAGAGCTTAAAAGGCTTTTGTCCACGCTTACTTCGCTTGGTACGTCACCGGTCATTCTGTCGCTTATATAATCAATGGTATTGTGTGTGCCGGTAAGGGCCGAGGAGAGTTTTTTGACTAAATCGCGGGTTTTGGATATAAGATTGATTATTTCTTTTTGGTTGGAGTTAGCTGAAATATTTTTATATTTTTCAAAAATTGTATCGTAATCTTTCTCAGCCGAATCAAAAGTAACACCGGCGTCATATTTGTACTTTAGAGCAATATCGCCTCCTATCAATGAAATGTTCATATCGGAGAAATATGGAGAATTAGTCGGCTCATAATAAATATTACCCACATCCATGAATATTTTTGGCAAATCGATAAATGTATCGGCAATCGTGTTAAAACCGTCATCTAGGGCCTGCGCTAAATCTGAGACGGTTATGGTTGATTCGCCAAGCTGGTTTCCATAAAGTTTTTCAGCCTTGTCATAAGCGATTTGGGCGTTGCTGAGATTGATATCGGCATTATCAACCGCCCTTGATGCATCTGTGCTGTCAAGACGGGCAATAATTTTACCTTTAACAACAATGTCTCCTGCTTTGACCCCGATATAATCAATGGTGCCGGATACTTCTGAAGACACGTCCACCTGATCTAATGCGGACACTTGTCCGCTGCCGGTGACTGAAACGACGACATTCTGTTTTTGTACTTTAGAAAATATATATTGTGTTGTGGTGGTACCGGAGCTCCCCGTCTTGAAAAGGCTGTAGGCTGCAAGAATGACAACAACCAAAATAATCGCCGAAAATTTTTTGTGGTTCAGGGCGTAACGATAAAAACTTTTAATTTTTGATTTCATAATTTGGGTTTGGCATTATTCTTATAAGCTTGGCTTCTACTTGGCCACTGTCGTTTGGATTCCCCAGGATGACAACGAAGTCGCCGACTTTTAACTCAGAACTCTGGATATTCTCCTGGAATCTTCTGACAAGAGTGCTTGTCCCAATAAGCACTATCTTTTCCAAATTATCAGGTCCGGCAACTATCATTTGAGGCAATTTTATGCTCAAAATTTCTCCAGTGGCTCCGTGCCCTCCCGGCATCATTTTGCCGAAATATCCTCCTCCCATTCCGCCCACCATTCCATTTCTTGGCCCTAAAAAATTTCTCTCGAAATTGTCTCCAAACTGTCCGGCAAATCTGGCTCTGCGCTCACCGATACCAATGCCAACTCTCAAAATGCCCAGCACCACTATGGTTATTCCTATGATAATAATCGCATCTCTTACTGTTTTTGAATTGTGTATATCTTCTATTTTCATATTCTTAAAAATCAATTAAAACTCATAATAAATTTTCCTGTATCTTTTTTCACTGCATTTGCAAATGACCAAACAAAAAATCCGATGGCAGCAAAAAATATTATAAAACTGGCAATTGGCAGCGATTCGGCTAAGGAGAGAGATAACTCGCGCCAATAAGCAAAAATTGCCCCGTTTTCGGAGAAGACAAGTGAAAAATATTGCCAAAAACCGCTTTCCCTAACACTTTTTACCAAATAAATTACAGCCCAAAGCAAAAGTCCAAAAGAGGCGATACTGCTTCCTCCGAAAGCCCAAATCTTGATTCTTGCCAAACGTTTTTCTTCTCCGCTTATCCGAGCCATAACTCTTGTCTCAAGTCCTTTGGGCGGTTCTATCGAGTTTATAAACCCGAGCAATTTTTTATATTTATCTTCCATACTCTATATACGTAACAAACCGCGAATTTGGTGCAGGGCGCGGAAATGGTGAGATTTAACGGTATTAAAAGGTTTGCCTACTATTCCGCCTATTTCTTCAAATGTCATATTTTCAATATAATGAAGAATAATTATTTCTCTAAAATCGGGACGAATTTTTGACAAAGCCATTTCAAGTTCTTTCCCCAATTCTTTTCTTAAAAAAATCTCGTCTGGCAACGGCTCAATATCGGGGATAGTTTCCTCAAAACCTTCTTCTTTTTCCGTGAACAATATATTTTTTCTTTTTCTCAAAAAATCAATTGTGGTATTTCTGGCTATAGTAAAAAGCCAGGCCTTAAAGTTTTTTTCCGGATCGAATTTTTTTAAATTTTTCCAGACTTTTATAAAAACCTCTTGGGTAATGTCCTCAGCTTCGTTTTTGTCGCTAACAATTCTTAAAATAAAATTGTAGACGGATTTTAGATATTGATTAACAAGAGACTCCATATTTACATTATACACACCCCTTATTTCATTACAAAAAAATGTATTGTATAATTTTACCCTAGGTCGTTTTATAAGATTAAAAATTAAAAGTAAAAATTTTATGCAAAAAACAGCACGTTGGTTGTTGATAATCGGGGGCTTTAATTGGCTTTTAGTCGGTCTTTTGGGCAAGGATATTTTTGGGCTCCTGGGTTTGGATATGGAGGGGTGGCTGCCGCGCGTGGTTTATATCTTAGTTGGCCTCTCGGCCGTCATGGCTCTAAAGCCAAAATCTTCTGCTCCCGTTGTTCCTCCTCAGATGTAATCAAAAATCAAATATCGGCTTTATGAACAACAGCACTCTCCTCTGGTGCTGTTGTTTGTTATAATCAGGGAATGAATAATTTTTCATTACCAGAAGCTCCCTTTAAAAATCCCGAAGAAGAGATTTCTCATTTGCGCAAGTTGATTGCTGAAAAGGAGAAAAATCTGGAGAACATCGGTTTGAAAAAAGAATCCCTAGCGCCGGCCAGAGAAACTTTAGCCGAATATAAAACAATTCCGGCGGCCGCTGCTCTTCACCCGGAATATGAAATAAAGAAGGAAGAGATAGAAAATATAATTCTCAAACTTTCTCCCGAAGAACACGACGAGCAGATAAACGAGCTTGTGAGAATGGCAAAAGAAAAAGGCATAAAAAACACTCTTTCCGTTGTTGAAAAAATGCAAAATTTCCATATCACTGACGATTTTCACCGGTTTATTTCAGAATATTTGAGGGAAGGTTTTACTATACCAGGACTGGATATAAAGGAAAAAATTTCAAAAGGGCTTAATATGTCTCTCTACGAAATCTTGATACCGGAGGAAGGGGAAAAGAACGAAGTCAAGTCCAGTTTAGAAGAAGTTATTTCAGGCATGGAGCAATTTTACGCCGGCATGCTTTCTATTTCCGACTCGGACAAACAGGCAGACAGCTGGATGTCTCTAGAAATCGCCAACGCTAATTTTTCCCAAGAGATAATATTTTATGTGGCGGTGCCCACTTCAAGGAAAAATCTTTTTGAAAAGCAAATCTTGTCGGTATTCCACAACGCTAAAATTTCAGAGAAACCGGATGATTATAATATTTTTAATGAGACAGGGGAAACCGCCGGCGTCTACGCCTCCTTTGCCAAAAACCCTATTTACCCCATAAAAACTTATGAAAACTTTACCCACGATCCTCTTAACGCCATACTTTCTTCGTTTTCAAAAGTAAACAGAGACGGAGAAGGAGCAGCCATCCAACTTATCTGGTCACCGGCCGGAGACAAATATGTTAAAAGGTACAAGGATGCTCTGGATAAAATAAAGAAAGGCACTCCGCTTAAAGAGGCAATAGACATACCGGAGAGTTTCTCCGGAGAAATGGTGCATACTTTTAAAGATATGTTCTCGTCTTCAAAGCCTAAAGATAAGGATGACATAATGAAAAAACCCGAACCGATTGACGAAAGCGCGGTAGCCGAGATAAACAAAAAAATAGGGGCACCTATAGTTAAATGTAACTTACGCCTTCTCGCTTCCTCAAATACCAAAGAAGAAGCGGGGGAGATATTAAGCAGCCTCAAATCAAGTTTCAACCAGTTTGACAATACTCTGGGCAATTCCCTGAAATGGGAAAAGGCGGAAAAAGGGGACCTGCGAAATCTGGTCAAAAATTTCAGCTTCCGTGTTTATGAAGATAGCTCTTCTTTGCCTATGAACTTGCGCGAGGTTACTTCAATTATGCACTTCCACACTAAAGCTCTGAGTGCTTCCGAAGGCTTGCGGCAATCGAGGTCGGCTACTGCTCCGGCGCCGCTGGACATAAGCAAAGAAGGTGTTTTCCTCGGGACAAATAAGCACCGCAATGTGGATACAGAAATAAGAATACTGGAAGAGGATCGTCTGAGACATTTCTATTGCATCGGCCAAACTGGCACCGGCAAGACTTCTTTAATTAAAGAAATGATTATTCAGGATATAAAAATGGGTCACGGGGTTTGTATGATTGACCCTCACA
>Ga0315273_10000963_pt1 | contig 31592 bp, 25 predicted proteins | sample YL17G02_0_MG_FD_205753 | JGI IMG/M metagenome (GOLD analysis project Ga0315273, IMG submission 205753) | Sediment microbial communities from Yellowstone Lake, YNP, Wyoming, USA - YL17G02_0 | ecosystem: Environmental > Aquatic > Freshwater > Lake > Sediment | place: USA: Wyoming | collected... | reverse complement strand
GCGCACAGCGCATATTTTGCCGATCGCACCTGCGCTTCCGGCGTGTTGCGGGCGTGAAGCGTTGCCTCAAAGGTTTCAATGCCCTGCGCCACGGTGCCCATGAGCGGTGCCACCTGCGGCAGCGATCTGGCGATGCGCACATTGGACAGCAGGATCAGCAGCGGTATGGCCGCTTCAAGAATGGGGTTGGAACCGCCCGTGTCAGCACTCGTGTTTAGGGAAACTTCCGCACCACCGGCTTCGTGCTGTTGGGCGGGGCGATTTGGCGGGGCGACGCCATAGCCCTGGGCTGGTGTTTGCGGAGCTGGGCCTGGGCTCTGGCGTTGTCCGCCCCAGAGATCCTGAGGCCCGCCTGCCTGTGGTGCTGGTGGAGGATTATCCCGACGTCCGCCCGGATTGGGCCTTATGACAGTCCTTTCAGCGTCCGGGTCAGGATCAAATGGCGGCTTATCTTTGCTCATCGCCGCCCACCCTACTTGCCATCTTCCTTGATGACCCAGAGCGACAATTCAAGGCCGGGCCAATCGCCAGAAAAATGCATGCCGATGCCGCTCGCCGTGCTGAATTCCGGCCACAGCGGCGACATGCGGTCAAAGATAAAATAGACATGGCTGGAAATTGCGCGGATCTGGGCCGGTGGCGTTGGCACGTGGATAAGCGGAATGCCGGGTAAATGGGCGTGGACGATTTCATCCATGCGGGTGTTGGGGCCAACTTTGAACAGCGCTGGAAACTGGTTTTGTATATCCGTCAACGGACGTTGCGCTGCAACCTCAAGCACAAATGTGGAGGCCCGGAAAAGACTTCTGTCGGTCACGGTAGCCAGGAATGCGTTGGCGGCGCGTTCCGAGATGTCGAGCCTGATGGCACGCCTGGTATCAACATTCAGGAAGCGCTGGATATCGGCCAATACGGGTGCAAACGTGTTGTCGAGATTGTCATGATCGTAGGCCTCATAGGGCTTCAGGTGACGTTCCTTTGTTGCATAGGTGGAGAGCTCGCCGGCCAGGCGCAGCAACTCGATGTAGAGGCGTTCGGGGTGCACGTACCTTGAGCCGCGCATGTGCCGCATGACGGGGATCTGGCGATTCAACATCTGCAGGATGAAATAATCGACGCTCTGCATGCTGCCGCTGCCGCGCGGATCGGCGGCAAAGCGGGCCAGCTCATCAAGCTTGGTTTCAATCCAGCCAATGACGCGGTCAAGCCAGCCCGTCACCGTTGCATGGGCTGATATGACAAGCACCGGCGGGGCGACCTTTTCGTCAAACACGATGGCCTTGTCCGTGACCTCCACGATGCGGGCGCAGAGCAGGCTGGCAAAACCGGGCTTCAGGGTTTTGCGCAGGGCAAAACTGAAGCGCGGGGTGGCCACGTCAATTTCCTCTTCCACCTGCATCTTGGAAGCCGAATCAATCAGAACTTCCGGCCGGATGACATAGCGGCTTGCACTTTCGGCAGCTTCATCATCGATTTCGCGGGTGTTGGGCTGGGCCACTGGCAGCGTGAGCCAAACAGGCAGGCCCGCAGCCTTTTCGTCAAGGGCGATCGGTGCTGGAAGCGGGCTGTCGCCAGGGAAGCTGAATGGGGTTCCGTCACCCATGACACCTGCTGCACGGCGCAGGCCAAATTTTCCCTGCTGGGCCAGATCCCGGTCGATTTCGATTTCGCTGAAACCCCAGGGATAGGGTGTAATGTGTGAGGTTCGGCTTTCCAGCAGATGTTCTGCATAGCGGTCTGCCTGCTGCAGATGTTGCGGCCTCAAAAACAGGCCTTCAGCCCATGCAACCTTGCTATGCCAAGACATGTAAGACGCAACCTCTCTTGTTGGAGGGTTTCCGCACAATGCCAACCAACCAGCGCTGGAACCGTAAGCGGCAAAGGATCATGGTTAAAGGTCCTCCTTGTTTATCATTGGCGTAAAGCAATTGGAAATCAAGATGTTTTTGTCCGCTCAAGGCCTCAAGCACCTACCACAAGCCCGATGTTCAAACCTCATCCAAATTGGGGTAGACAGGGTGCTGGATGCGACCTCACTGTCGGCGAGGTGTTGCATGGCGGCTTGATCGGTGAATGGCAAATGGGGTCACGGGCGAGGAAATTGGTGGTGGCGTTGATCTGCGGCAGCGCTTTTGGCTGGTCACAGCCGGCTGTGGCCGAGTTTAAGATATGCAACCAATCAGTCGGGGTTTACAATGTTGCGGTTGGTGCCGAGATGGACCAGCGCTTCAGTACCGAGGGCTGGTGGGTCATGCCGCCCAATAGCTGCATCATCCCCATTAAGGAGGACCTTGACCGACTCAAACTGCGCTATGTCTATGTCTATGCCCAAACGGTGACGGGTGAAAGCGTCTTTCAGGGGAACTGGCCCATGTGCGTCGACAGCAAACGCTTCAAGGTTGACAAGATAGAAGGTGAATCGTGGAATTGCTGGGTGCGCGGCCTGCAGACGGTCAAGTTCCTGGAAGTGGACACCGGACAAACAAAGTCCTGGACCTTGTATGTCCATCCGGGAAAAAACTAGGGCTCTGCGAGATCAATTGTGCACAGGCATGGATGACAAAACCGTCATAGTTCGCCCCAAGGCGAACCAGCAAAAGAAGGGAGATCGGGCCCATAGGGCAGGCGTTGCTGCCAGCGCGCCGCCGGACACAAAAAACAAGAAGCAACCCGTCCCGCCGGCGCCCAAAAAGCGATCAAGCTTTCCGACTTTTGCGCTGGCATTCTTCGCCATGATCCTGGTTGGCGTCGGCTCAGCCTCGATGAGTGTATATTATTTTTCCGCAACACTGCCACGGCCACCGCAATTCACCGCGCAGGAACTGAGCACTGAACTGGTTCCGGTTGAAGGCGCTGACAATGAAGCCGAGGATGAGGCGCTGGTGAAGGCGGCGATTGAACCGCGCATCATCAATCTTAGCGGTGACCCCATCATTGTCAGGCAGCTGTCGAACGCGCCACACCAGAGCGTAAAGCTCGACAATGACCAGCAAAAGCTGGCGGCTAGCAATCTTGGCATCCAGGGCGGTGTCTTCCGGATCAAGGATGTTCTCGATACGCCTGACCCCAGCCTGCAGGCAGGCCTGGCCGGCTCGCAGCAAGACATTGCAGAACTCAATTCCTTTGAGCCGACGGCGTCGTCAGACAAGACTGTCGGCAATTCTACGGTCGCTGCGGAAACTGATGCTGGCGACCAGAAGCTCAGCGAGTTTGCCCAGACTGTAAAGGTCAAAACCACTGTTGCAAAAATGCTCAAAGGGCTGGGCATCGACAGCCAGATCGCGACAACTGCAGAAGCCGCGTTCGTGAGATTCTACGGACGTTCGCAACTCGATAGCGGTGACAGTTTTGCACTGAGAGCAGCAACTGATCAGGATGCTACGGGGGCAGACACCACTGCATTGGTTCCCGTGCAATTGTCCGTGTACACCAAGTCCGGCCTGCTTGGCACCATCGCCATGGATGACCTCGATCAATATGTGCAGGCCGCAGACCCCTGGTCAAGGCAGGATATTTTCAGGACACAGCTGTTGCCGACAGAAACCCGGCCGGAAGACAGGCCGCGGTTGCTGGATGCTATCTATGCAGCAGCGCTGCGCAACAAGTTGCCGGCTGCGGTGATCGGGGAGGCCATCATGCTGTTGTCGCGGGCCCAGGACCTCGAGCAGAAAACGCAGCAAGGCGATTCCGTAACGATCATCTATTCGCCGACCGCCCGTGACTCCAAGACCGGACTGGGCCGCATTGTCTATATCAGCATCGGCCGCACCACTGGCAATCTCGAATGCTATGCCTTCCAGGCGCAAGCCGGGGCAAAATTCGACTGTGTCACGGGCAATGGAGACAGCAGCGTGCCAGACAACGGCATGGTCTTGCCGGTAAATGGCGTTATTGCCGCGAAATTTGGGCCCCAGCAGGGCGCCGGAAAGGACGCGAAAGACAATATGAATTTTGGTGTTGACTGGAACACGCCCGATGGCATGCCGGTGGTGGCAGCTTTTGACGGAGAGGTTCAGTCGGTTGGCACCGAAGACAGCTGGGGCATGGTTGTGCGCCTGACACATGCTGACAACAAGGCAACAATGTATGCCTATTTGAAATCGGTCGAGCCCGGCATCGTCGCTGGTGCCAAAGTCGCGGCGGGCCAGACAATCGGTCAAGTGGGAACACCGTCAAGCAGCCGGGAACCACGACTGCATTTCGAACTGCGTGAAAACGACGTTCCGGTCGATCCCTTGCCGGAGGCAGAATCCAGAACGCCTGCCGGTGGTGGGACCGTTGTCGACCAGTTTGTCCATCGCATCATCACGATTGAAAGCGCCAACCGGTGCAATGCCCGCAACCCCCTGTCGACGGCGGTAGGCCTTGGCCAATTCATTGAAAGCACCTGGATGACGACTGTTCGGATTCACCGGCCCGACCTTCTCGTCGGGCACTCACGGCAGCAGGTTCTCGACATGCGGCTTGATTGCAACCTGTCGCGGGCCATGACAACAGCCTTTACCCGGGACAATGCTGCTGTCCTGCGCCGATCGGGCGCAAATGTTACCCCTGGCAACCTGTACCTTGCGCATTTCCTGGGGGTTGGCGGTGCCGTAAAGACGGTGAACGGTGCGCCAGGCCGGTCCATCGAGGATGTTTTTGGCAGTTCCCACGTTCGCGCCAATCCCTTTGAACGCGGCAAGTCGGTCGGATACCTAGTGTCGTGGGCGGCGCAAAAAATGGGTTCCAAGGCGGCGATCGCTCCGGCGCCACAGGTTGCCGCAGGCGACAAGAACAGTACCAAACCTGATCAGAATTCGGCCGCGGCTGATAGCAGCCCGGACGCCGCCTTCCAGCGCTATGATGGCAACCCGGAATTCATGAAACTGAAGAATGCAGTGCTTGCCTTATTGCAGTAGGGATGGGGAACTACATGGTCACTTTCCCCGCTTGCTGAACTCCTCATAGTGTTCGGCAAAGGAGTCCAAGAAGGCATCGAGCATTCCGTTTTCGCGCTTTCGCGTCTTGGCCGTCCAGCGCTTGACGAGGTCATCCCACAACTTACCCTTAGCGCCGCCAAGCAGCGATTTTTTCGCCTCAGACGATTTCTCGACAGTTTCGGGCGAAAGCTCATTGAAGAACTCCACCACCGTCGCCTGCATGGCGGCAAGCAATGCGAAATGGTGATGCTTGAGGTCGTCAAATGATTTATCCAACGTCTCCTGGGCATCTAGATAACTCCGCCCGCGCGGCGACAACATGACGTGCAGTGCCTCTTCCGGCGTTGGCATGAATTTAAGCGGGTTGTTTTCGGTCGCCTTCACCATGGTGCGCCCACCGCCACGCGAAATCGCCTTCGCTTCGGCCCTGGCAAGCAGAAGGACCATCAGGTGACCGCAGGTTTGGTTCAAAAGCCGGCCTGCTGTTTCCGCCAACTGGCTCTCATCGAGGTGGTCCAGGGTGCCTTCAGGAAGTCCCGCACCTGCGGCAAATGCCCTTGCAAAGGATTTGCTGGCCGGACTTACCGCCAGGGGAATAGGGTGGGCATGCGGTGCGACAGGAGCAGGTGGAGGTGTCGCAGGTTGCGGTAGCGGCTGATCACCGTCCACCGACCAGGTGCTGCGGGCCGCAGGCTGCGGACGCTGGACGATCTCATTTGTCTCGACGGTTGGAACGAACAATGCCTGGTGCAGGTAATCGGGAGCGATTTCCGCCGGAAGTGGTTTTGGCATGAGTTCCCGCGCGTCAAGCGGCGGCGGCGAACTGCTCGAATCCCAGATATTGGAGCGCGGTGCCGGTTCAAATTGTGGCGCGGGCGTTGGCTGGACAACGGGGGCCTGACGCTTCGGCGGAAGATTGATGGTCACCGACAGCACATATTCGCCCACCTGCAGCTGGTCGCCTTCATTCAGCTGATAGGGATTTTGAACCCGCTTGGTGCTGCCGTTGACAAAGGTTCCGTTGGTTGAAACATCGACCAGCCAATACGCGTCGTCATAATAGCGGACTTCGCAATGCTTGCCTGAAACAACCCGCGCCTTGTCAGGCAACGTCCAGTCCAGGTGGCTGTCCCTGCCAAAATCAAAGCCCCGCCGGTCCACGACAAATTCGAGCGGTCCGCCATCGGGCAACTTGTCAAAATTCTCAATATGGATTCTCAACATGACCCAAATTCTAGCCTAATTTCAGCATTTTGGAATAGGCCGCGCGCACCACCTGATTGTTGTTCAGTTAACGTCGCCGATCCAGTAGAGCTCCCTGGCCAGCCCAAGGTCATATGTCGCCGCTCATGATTGATATAATCATTGATACAATCAACGGCTTTTGGCCCGAGGCCCATCATCCATTTGGGGGATTATGCGGATGAGCAGATATGCCCTATTCTTCACGCAAGATCAGTAGAAAGACGCCAAATGCCATTGTTGCTCAAAACCACTCGTTCAATACCCAGTATGTTCGTTGACGGGCATTTTTTTACCCAGGATTTTGCATCTCTGCCCAAGGAAATGGTAACTCGCGATGAAAAGTGACAAAACACTAAGTGATTTGACAGGTAAACGGCATCTTGCTAGGTTTTTTGATAGCTGGTCGGATGGTGAAAGGTTCTCCATGGTGGGAGTGAGAACGCGGTATTCCAAGCTCAATGGACTGCGTTGGGGGATGAAATATGCCCTTCCCGCTGTCCTGATTGCGTTTGGACTTGGACTCCCAGATGCGGAAGCTGGTGGTCGGCGCGTGGCCTTCGTGATCGGCAACAGTGGATACCTGTCGGTCCCGTCACTGCCCAATCCCAAGAATGATGCTGCTGCCGTTGCAACAGCGTTGAAAAAGACCGGATTTGAAGTCATCTCGGCAATAGATCTTGACCGCGTCGGATTTGACCAGGCGTTTGAGAAGTTTGTCCGGTCACTCGGTGGGGCGGACATGAGCGTCTTCTACTATTCGGGCCATGGCATTCAGGTCGGTGGTGACAACCGCATCATCCCCACAGATGCGCAACTCAAGTCTGCCGCCGATCTCGAGGTGGAGACAGTGAGCGTCAAGACGATCATGTCCTACATGAAGTCAAATTCCAAACTGCAGCTGGTATTTCTGGATTCCTGCCGGAACAATCCGTTTCCCGCGTCATCATTTCTTGTAGGCCCCAAAAAACAGATGCTGGTTGCCGGTGTTGGCCTGGCTGCACTAGAGAGCCCATTGGGCAGCCTGGTGGCATTTTCAACGCAACCCGGTGCGGTGGCAATTGATGGCCCAGGTAACGAGTCGCCCTTTACCGCATCCATGCTCAGCCATACATTCAAGCTTGGCGTGGACGTCAAGTCCGCGCTGGCCCAAGTCACGGATGATGTATGGAAGGCCACCGAACAAAAGCAAAAGCCATGGTCCAGTGACAGCTTGGGTCAGGCTGTGTTTTTCAAGGTCCCTGCCATCAAGCTCGCTCCTGCCGAGCCTCTTGTTGCAAGCAAAGAGCCGGCCGTAAAAATTGCGGCGGCACCCACCCAGGACGCACCGGCAGCAGCAACTGCACCGGTGAACCAGATTGCAGAGATCCTGTCGGAGGCATTGTCCAAGCCGCACCGCGTGCCCATCGGTGTTGGCCAGGTTGCCATGCTCGATGATTTTCCGATTGTCCGTGCGGCGGGCGCCGACCAGATTGAGGTTACTGCCGTGCCGAAATCGGGGACACTCTATCTCGACGGCAACCCCTTGGGCGAAGGCGACGTTCTCAACGGGGACGTACTGCGCAAGGTGACTTTTGAACCGGCCATCGATTCCAACAATAAAATCCAGGAGTTTGAGCTAAAGGTTGCGGATGCCAGTGCGAGCACGTCATCCTCACTGACGGGAAAGATCGAGCCATTCATTGTGGCGTGCGATGAAGAAGCTGGCGAACCGCTTGACCTGCAAGGTGTGACCGCCGGCAAGCTGCCAAATGAGATCAATCCCGATACCGCAATCGCAGCCTGCACCGACGCTGTGGCCAAATTTCCGACGGTGGCGCGCTACAAGTACGAATTGGGCCGCGCCGAGCTTGCTGCAAAGAACACAAAGGACGCGCTTACCCTTTTCCAGCAGGCCGCCGATGCAGGCCATGTGCGTGCACTCGATCAGTTGGGCTATATGGCCCAGGGCGGCTATGGCCGGAAACAGGATTTGGCGGAAGCCAACACCCTGTTCAAGTCAGCATCTGACCAAGGTGATCCCTACGGCATGCTGGCATATGGGCGGAATCTTTCACAAGGCCGCGGTGTGGCCAAAGATATTGATGAAGGCATAAGGCTTCTTAACAAGTCCGTCGAAATGGGCCACACCTACGCGATGAATGAACTGGGCTCGATGTATTTCTATGGCAAAGGCGTGAAGCTCAACCCGCAGCGGGGCGTGCGCTTTTACGAGGCGGCTCTGGCGCGCGACGATATTTACGCTATGCGCAATCTGGCGCTTGCCTATCAGCTTGGCAAGGGTGTTGGTAAGGACCTCCAGAAAGCAAGGGACCTGCTTGAAAAAGCCAGTGACGGTGGCCATCCGCAGGCACCAACAGATATCGGCGCAACCTACTATAACGGCACCGGCGTCGCCAAGGATATTGCCACAGCCATCAAGTGGTACACCATCGGCGCCGAGCGCGGTGACTATTGGGCCTCATCGAATTTGGCGTTCATCTATGCAAAGGGACCGACCAAATTACGGGACGCGCAAAAGGCCGTGGAATATGCGAGCCTTGCCGTTGCCCTCGACAGATATGGGCAAACGCCAAAGAACAAGGATTTTCTCAAATCATTACCTGAGGAAAACAAGCGCGGCGCAATCAAGTCCCTGATTGGCCAGGTTGGCGCGGAAAATGCACAGACAGGTTCTGATCTTGACGAGACACTCGTACTGCTGTCACGGCAGGCCTGGCGCGCCCGCAATCCGCGCCTGGATCTTTTCTGACATTGGGCCGTTGGAAAAAGGAAGACGTTGGTATGAGGGTAGAGTTGAGTTTTGCGTTTGTTCCAAATCCAATAAATGGATTTGGCTGAAAGCATGGAGATGTCCGGTGTTTGAATTTTTGAAACTAGCCCGCGTGATGATGGCAGCCACCGTCGTGGCAGCTGCCTTTGCCGCCACGCCCGCAGCGGCCCAACAGTCCCCCGCCACCGCGGTAACTGACAAGTCTCCAACGGGAGAATTGTCTTACTGGAATGGCATCAAGGACACCAGCGATGTCCTGAATTTCAAGTCCTATCTGGAAAATTTTCCGAACGGCATGTTCTATGATCTCGCCCTGGCCAAATACACTTCTCTCGGTGGAAGTGTCATTGATCTGAAGCCCATTGCCAAGGACAGCGTGACACCCGACAATTCCGGCAAGGCCAAATCAAAGCTGGTCCTGACCAAGAAAAAGCCGTCCCCCACCGTGCGTAAGAAAGTGGTTACCCACAAGATCAAAAAAAAGCCCCCGGTTCATGTCGTCAAAAAGACTGACTACAAAAAAACGGTCGCCCGCACCAAGGTCATCAAGCCGCGGAAGCCGGTCTTCATTCCACCCGAAGGCGCTGGCGGTCGCGGTGGCGGTCGCGGTGGCGGTGGCGGTGGCGGTGGCGGTGGCGGCGGCGGCGGCTGGAGCGGCTAAAGCGACGCATCGGGGCGGGGCGCTCAAAACGTCTTTCATTTCTCGCGTATCAGGGGCAGCCATAACGACGTATGGCTGCCTTTGCCTGGTACACTTTCAACTTGAAGCCTGGCACCGAGCGCTTCGGCACGGCTTTTCATATTCCTGCGACCGTGTCCCTGGGTAGCCGCTGACAAATCAAAACCCTTGCCGTTGTCGGAAACGTCAATCATGACACCAGGGCGGCCTTGCCTGAGGTCTGCCTTGCAGTCCACCTTGATCACGGTGGCTTCTGCGTGACCCAGGACATTTCCAAGCGTTTCCTGGAAAATCCGCAGGACGTGAATGGCATTTGTCGCGTCGAGCCATTGGATCTCCGGCACGTCTTCCACACGCCAATCAAAGGATACTCCCGACTTTTTCATTTCAGGTTCAAGCCGGTAGCGCAGGCTGGCGAGCAGCGTTGTCACGTCACCCTCAATAGGCTCCAATGAATCAACGGCGATCCGCAAGTCGGAGAGCGCGCCCTTGAGGGCAAAAACCGCTGTCGAACCCTGCTTGCCCTGGCGCTCTGCCGATGCTAATGCGGCCACCAGGCTGGAACCGATGCCATCGTGGATTTCGCGCATTATGCGTTCGCGCTCATCGATAACCGCACTGGCCACCTCAAGCCCGCGGCGGGCGTTCTCACTGACCAAGAGGTTTGCCTTGGTTGTCTCAATGCGCTGCTCAAGTTGTGCATTGATCCTGCTTTTTTCGGCAAGTGAGGCTTGCAGTTTGCGCTGGCGCAACCAAAACCAGGCGCCAATTGCCATGACGACAGACACGACAATGCCGATCAGTACCACGAGTAGGATTGAAGTTATTCCGCCAGGCATGGGGTCGGGTCCGTTCAGTGCGGCATGTCGATGATGCCAAGACTGGAGGCTTCAAATACTGCCTCAGAACGCGAATTGACTTCCAGTTTTTGATAGATGTTCTTGACATAGGTGGCAACCGTGCTGCGCGATATGCTGAGTAGATCGCCAATCTCCAGGAATGAAAAACCCCGGGCCAGAAGGTTGAGCACTTCGGCCTCCCTCTTTGACAGCAGTTCGACGGCCTTGGCGTCTTTTTCCCGCGGTTGAAATTCCTTCAGCAACTGCCGCGCAATGGTCGGGCTGATCGGTGACCCTCCCCGCCGTACCTCGCGGATACCTTCCGCACACTCCCCGAACCTCTCGTCCTTGAGGAGGAAGCCTCTTGCGCCGGCCCTGATGCTGTCCAGCACTTTGGATTGTTCGGCGAAGATGGTGATGACGATGATGTCAATGTCCTTGTATTTCTGGGCGGCATAGCGAATGAGCGATATTCCCGAGCCATCGGGCAAGCCCAAGTCACACAACAGGACATCAAATCCGCCGGCGTCTATGCAAACCTTGCCATCGGACACATTGCCGGCAATGGCGACGATGGGCAGACTGCCATCGGCAGCCAGCGCGGTCCTGATGCGTTCAAGGGCTTCAGCGTCGTCCTCGACGATTGCCACGCGAATGATGTCAGACGGGGTCTTTTCCATGGGGGCAAACATTATCTAATTTTGTGCGATGGTCAATGTGGTCCAAAGTTTCGAAAGCAACGCTTGTTTTGCAGCAATAAAGTCGCATAACATCTCCCCAAAAAGTGCCACGTACATTGCAATCTGGCCGCAAACCCCCAATTTATCTGACCACGGACACTCTCATGCAGGACAACAGACAAATTGAACTGAGCATTGCACGGAATGCACGATCCTACGATCTCCTGCCCTATGAATCAAAGCCCCTTCCACAAACTCACCCGGCTCGACTTGCGGCTATTGGAAAAATTTTTGGCTTGGAAGCCAAACCGATGCCTAAGGCTCGCGTTCTTGAACTTGGCTGCGCATCTGGCGGCAATCTTGTGCCGATGGCCATGAGCTTTCCAGGGGCGCAGTTCGTCGGCGTCGACATCTCGCCCAAACAGGTGGCGGCGGGACAGGCCCGTATCGAGAAACTGGGCCTCAAGAACCTTGATCTCCAGTGCAAGAGCTTTTCAGACCTGGGCGCCGATGCTGGTGAATTTGACTACATCATATGTCATGGTGTTTTTTCCTGGGTTCCACTTGCCTTGCAGGATTCAATTTTCCAAATTTGTAAAAAACACCTTTCGCCTGAAGGCATTGCCTATGTCAGCTACAATGTGCTGCCTGGTTGGCGTATGATTCAACCCTTGCGTGATGCTTTCCAGGCTGCTTTGCCAGAGAACTTGGAAGGGGAAATCAAAGTGCAAGAAGCGGTGCGGTTGCTCAGCTTTCTCAGTGTGGCTTCGCCATCCAAAGCGGTTTACGCACAGTCCCTAAAATCGATGATGGAGAAAGTCGACAAGTTTTCCATTGCCTATATCGCGCATGAGTATCTTGAAGACACAAATGATCCCTGCCTGTTCCGCGATTTTGCCGGGCGTGCCGCAGCTTTTGGACTTGGCTTCCTTGGTGAAAGCGAGTTGCAGTCAATGATCGTCGACCGTTACGATTCCACCGTGGCTGATGAAATTCGCCAGCGGGCGGCGGGCGATGCCGTTGCAACCGAACAACTCCTCGACTTGGTCAGTGGCAGGACTTTCCGGCAAACGCTCCTGGTGCATGGCGATCGGTTAAAGGAGATTGACCGGAGTCTCGCACCGGACTGCCTAAACGACCTCTATCTTGAGGCCGACATTGGCATGCGCTTGGAGACCGCCGATAAAGAAGCAAAGTTGACCCTCGCCGACGGACAAACCTTTTGGATCAATTCTCAACCCATGCGCGAGGCGTTGACGGAATTCATCTCAAGACTGCCAGCTAGCAGTACGGTTGAGAGTCTACCGGCGAAGGAGTCTGATGCTGGTGACATCAGGCGCGGCTTCTGCAACCTTATGTTGGCTGGTGCCATTGTGCCATCAACTCAGCTTGTGAAAGCCGCAAAGCCAACCCCTTGGAAGCCGAAAGCCAGCCAAATGGCAAGGGCCGACGCCGAGGCCGGGGCCAAGGTTACAGCTAACCTGAAGCATGAGCCGGTTTCGCTTGAGCCCGCAACCTGGTTTCTCCTGCGCCACATGGATGGCAAGCACGACCAAAGCGAGTTGACGGCCGCCCTGGTGGAAGAGTTCCGGGAGGGTCGCATCTTCCTCTACGAAGACGGCAAAGGCGTAAGCTCCTCCCCTGAAGCAGCGATGACTTTTGTGCAGCAAAACGCCGTCCATCTCTTCGAGGGACTGGCCAGGGCCGCGTTGCTCGTGGCGTGATACAACTTTCACCGCGGTTTCCTGGCATCATTCATTTGGGGGATGTGATTTCCGCCAATTTACCATAGGCATTTGTTGACCCCGGAATGGTTTGGAAGCAGCTTTGCCTGCCATTGCCAGCCCCCAAACCTTGGGGTATGGTTCATATTGGGCTCTAAATGTAACTCGACCGAATGAGGCGAATAGCTATGGCTGACAGTGGGCAAAAGTTCATCAAGCGCAACCGTCCCCCGCGCGTACAGATCCAATATGAAGACCCTTACAATGCAGAGAAAATGGTGGAATTGCCATTTGTGATGGGTGTGATGTCGGATCTCTCCGGCAACGCCTCGGAGGTTGAAAAACCGTCGATTGCCGACCGCAAGTATCTCGATATGGACATGGACAACTTCGATGACCGGATGAAGGCCATCAAGCCGGGAATAGCCTTCAATGTTGCCAACAAGCTTGGAGATTCCAAAGGCGAGAAGTTGTCGGTCAAGCTCAACTTCGAAAAAATGGCTGACTTCAATCCGGCGTCCGTTGTGCGTCAGATTCCTGTCATGGCCAAGCTTTTGAAGGCGCGCGAGCAGCTTGCCAATCTGCAGCGCTACATGGATGGTAAAATCGCCGCCGAAGACCAACTCAAATCACTCTTGAAGGACCCAGAGCTGATGAAGCTTCTGGACGAGCGCAGAGCTGAAATCGAAGCTGACAAAAGCAAATAACAATAGTGCGGTAGACGGGCTTTGAAGCCTCTGGAGCAAAAAGCAATGGCCGAGAAAACAACCCAGCAGCAAGGTTCTGTAACGGAAACGAAAGAACTTGACCAATTCGAAACACTGCTGAAGAAAAGCTTCAAACCGCGCAATGACAGCGCTGCTGCGGAAGTACAAAATGCGGTGCAGGCGCTTGTGCAACAGGCGTTGCTCGACACAACACTGGTCAAGGATGATGTCCTTGACACCATCGATTCAATGATTGCGAGGCTGGATGAGCAGCTATCGGTTCAGCTCAATGAAATCATCCACGCTCCCGAATTCCAGCAACTCGAAAGCGCCTGGCGCGGCCTGAACTATCTGGTGTTCAACTCCGAGACCGACACATCACTCAAAATCAGGGTGATGAACATCGGCAAAAACGAGCTCTACCGCGAGTTCAAGGTCTATCCCGGCGCCCGATGGGACCAGAGCCCGATCTTCAAAAAGCTGTATGAAGCCGAATATGGCCAGCTTGGCGGCGATCCTTATGGCTGCCTGGTCGGCGATTATTATTTCGATCACTCGCCAACCGACGTACAATTGCTGCGCGACATCAGCAAAGTGGCGGCGGCGGCGCACGCCCCATTTTTCGCGGCGGCGGAAAGCAGCCTTTTGGGTATGGACAGCTGGAACGAACTCACCAATCCGCGCGACATTGGCAAAATCTTCGACACGCCAGATTATGCGGCGTTCAAATCCTTGCGCGACGCACCGGATTCGCGTTACGTTGGCCTGTGCATGCCCCGCGTTCTGGCAAGGCAACCCTATGGTGCCAAGAATGAACCGGTCGAAGAATTTGCCTTCGAGGAAGATACAGACGGGCACAAGGGCGAAAAATACGCCTGGATGAATGCGGCCTACGCCATGGCGACCAACATAAACCGGGCATTCAAGGAGTATGGCTGGACCGTGCGCATTCGCGGCGTTCAGTCCGGTGGCGAAGTCGAGAACCTGCCCACCCATACGTTTCCCACCGATGATGGCGGCATTGACATGAAATGCCCTACCGAAATCGCCATCAGTGACCGCCGCGAGGCCGAGCTTTCCAAGGCCGGCCTGTTGCCTCTGATTCACCGGAAGAACACGGACAAAGCGGCTTTCATTGGCGCCCAGTCGCTCTACAAGCCAAGGAAGATGGACAGCGACGTGGCAACAGCCTCCGAAAACCTGTCATCGCGCCTGCCTTATATGTTCGCGGTATCGCGGTTTGCCCATTATCTCAAGTGCATGGTTCGCGACAAGATCGGTGCGACCATGGAGCAGGATCAGCTGCAGAAGTGGTTGCAGGAGTGGATCACGAAATATGTTGACGGAGATCCTAAGAACTCGAGCGAGGCGACAAAGGCAAGGCTTCCGTTGGCCGGTGCCGAAGTCCAGGTTTTTCCAGATGAGGAAAACCCCGGTTACTATGCTGCCCGCTTCTTCCTTCGCCCGCACTACCAACTTGAAGGCATGGACATTGGCATGAGCCTGGTGTCGCGTCTGCCCAGCCAGCAAGGGGCGTAAAATGTTTCTGTCCTCCACTAAATGAAGGATTAAAAAATCTGAAGTTTGTGAGAATATCATGAATACGCAATGAGCGTGACAAACACATTGAAATGGAGGCCAAAATGGCAGACGACATTGTACTGAAAATCGAAGGTATCCCAGGCGAATCGCAACTTAAAGGCCACGTCAACGACATTGATGTTCACTCCGTTTCTTGGGGACTGCACAATACGGTATCCACTCACACCGGCGGCGGCGGCGGTTCAGGAAAGGTGCAATTTCAGGACGTGCACTTCTCCAAACAATTTGATGCCGCTTCGCACCTTCTCCAAATGCGTTGCGCGGATGGCAAGCACATTCCAAAGGCGGAAATCATTTTCCGTAAGCAAGGCGAAGGCCAGAAGGATTACTTGGCAATTACCCTGACTGATTTGTTGATCTCCAGCTACTCGGGGGGTAACGGCGGCGAGCAGTTCAGTATCCAGTTTTCGAAGTTCAAGTTCGATTACAAGCAGCAGGATTCCAAGGGCGTTTTGGGCGGCAGCAAGTCGTTTTCATTCGATATCAAGGCAAACGAGGTTGCCTAACAGCCGGTTTTCACCTATCGGAAAACGCTCGGGAATTCGCTGAGTCGGTCCATCATGAAGAAGCAGCCCAAGCACGACCGTTTTGTACCTCCCATCATGCAGGCGTTTCGTGCTGCCTTCCGTGATCGGGACTCCGAAAAGAATGTCGACATGCGGAGCCAGGACGGCGAAAGAGTAATTGCGGGACGTCGCACGACGCCCCGCAATTCCGTGAGCGAGTCCACCCTGCGGCAGGATTTGGCTAGCGATCTGGCAGCCCTGCTCAACACCGTCAATCTTGCTTCTGCTGTTGATCTTGGTGGCTTGGATGAGGTCCAAACCTCCATCTTGAATTACGGCGTCGACGATTTGACTTCGGTAGCTGCCCACTCCGGCTCTGCCGGAAATTTCCCCGCCAAAATTCGGAAAGTTCTCCAAACCTACGAAGCAAGACTGGCTGGCGGAACAGTAACTGTTTCCCCCAACGAGAAGCTGGACGAGTTTAACACAAAACTGTCGCTGCACGTATCGGCTGAGATGTATGCCACGCCTTCGGACATACCGATCGAGTTCGTGGCCGATGTCGAGCCATTCGGAAGCGGTGTGACGCTATCGAAGCTGTGACGCGATGAACCGCGAGTTCCTCGAGCTCTACAATCGTGAACTTCGCATTCTGAAGGAAAACGCCAAAGACTTCGCCGAGGATTTTCCCGGAGTCGCAGATCGTCTCGGCGGCCTCCTTGACAACAACATGGATCCGATGATCGAGGGGCTGCTGCAGGGCACGGCATATCTCGCCTCGCGTGTTCAACTCAAATTGAAACATGAGTATGAGCAGTTCACCAGCAACCTCCTTGAGCAGTTGCTGCCTGACTATCTGGCTCCCACGCCTTCGACTGCCTTGCTGAAATTCGAACCGCCCTTCATTGATCCAAGTTTAAAGGATGGCATGCTCATTGCGGCAGGCACTTTTGTCGAGGCCCGCTTTGTAGAGCGCCAGAGGCGGATTGCCTGCAGGTTCCGGTTGGCTGGTGATACACTGTTGTGGCCTTTCGAACTCGCAGGCGCCGAATATCTTCCAACGCAAGCTGCCCTTCACGGCCTCGGCATCGATGCTTCGGAAAATATCCAGGCAGGCCTTCGCATTTCGTTGCTGCGCCGCACGGTTGCACGACGTGAAGACGAACCCAAAGAAAAGCAGCTGGCAAAAAGGCCGGAAAGCTGGATTTCCAACTGTCGCACCGATGAATTGACCTTCCACATCACTTGCACAGAAATTGATGCCGTCAGAATCTACGAAAAAATAATCGCTCACGGTGCTGCCATCTATCTTCGGCACTTGAATGAAGTTGGTGACGCCGTGATAACTGCATTGCCAATCGGATGCCTGCAGCAGGCGGGTTTCGACGAAAAAGAAGCGCTGTTTCCCCGTGAAAGCAGGATGTTTTCGGGCTTTGAGCTCTTACGGGAATTCTTCACGCTGCCGTCAAAGTTCCTGGCATTCAGGATATCCGGGCTAAGTGCCGCGCTGCGGCGGATGAACACAAACAAGTTTGATCTTGTCATTGCCATCGACCAGGCGGACAGCAGGCTCGTGCCGGTCATTCGACCGGATGCCTTCTCGCTTTACGCAGTGCCGGCAGCCAATGTTTTTGAGATGGCCACCGCGCGGGTCATGGTCAAACCAAATGAGCACGAGTATCACATCGTTACAGACCGTTCCCGGCACTTGGACTTTGAAGTCATACGCCTGCTGAAGGCAAACGCGCATTATGCCGGCAGCAACGAAAAGCGGGACATTCACCCTCTTTATGCGGGACCGCCGCTCGGCGCATCGGAAACGGGCACGATCTATTACACGCTTCGCCGTCTGCCACGGCGCCGATCCCAAGAGGAGCGTCGGTTTGGACAAGCCTCGACCTACGTCGGCACCGACTCATATCTGACACTTACGAACCAAGACAACCAGGAAGGCGGTCTGCGCGTTTCAGAAGTCAGCCTTCGCGCTTTGTGCTCCAACCGACACTTGACAGAACATCTGCCAGTAGGTCAGGGCGGCGCCGATTTCATTCTTGAAGACAGGACCAACCTCAGCGTCTCCTGCGTCCATGGTCCAACTCCACCGCGTGATGCCGTTTGCATGACCACAAATGGCAGTGGTGGAAATGATCAACACGGGACAGCCGCCTGGCGCTTGATCAACATGATCAGCCTCAACCATCTTGGTCTCACCGGCCGTGGTACCGACGATTCTTCAAACGCCCTGCGCGAAATGCTTTCGCTGTTTGCCAATTTGACCGATGCGGCCACCGAGCAGCGTATCCGGGGCATCAAGGCAGTCGAAAGCCATCCCATCAATCGTCGTGTCCGGCAGCAGAACGGAACCGGCGTGGTGCGCGGCCTCGAAATTCGCGTGACATTTGATGAAAACAATTTCGAAGGCAGCGGCATCTTTCTTCTTGGCGCCATACTTGACAGGTTCTTTGCCGAGTACGTCGGAATCAACAGCGTGGTGCAAACTGTCATCGTCTCCACCGAGCGTGGACCGATCATGCGGTGGCCGGTGCGCATGGGCAAGAAGGTTGAACTGTGAGTGAGGACCCGGACTTTCTGGATCTGATGCGTGAGATTGAGCGCAACAGGCCAGACAAACCACGGATAGGCAGCAGTGGCTCGAGGAATGAAGACATTGTTTCGCTGGGGCAGGAGCCGCATGTTGATTTTTCCCGGTTCAATGTCGTCTCGGTAACCGAAACGAAAGACGGCAAGCCATTGGTGCTGTCGCGCTTCCTTGGCCTTCTCGGGCCGCAAGGGGCCCTGCCCTTGCACACGACCTATGAAACCGCCCACTGGTACAATATGCGCGATCCGGCCTTTGCACGTTTCCTGGATGTGTTCAATCATCGCTTTCTGCAGCTGTTCTACCGTGCCTGGGCCAACGCCCGGCCCGCCGTGCAAGCTGACCGTCCGAGCGACAACCAGTTCGTCCTTTATATCGGCGCCATGATCGGCATTGGCACCCCCGCCACGCAAAAGCGCGGCGCCATGCATGACTTCAACAAGCTTGCCCTGACCGGGCTGCTCGCGCCGGCCACAAAGAGCGCCTCGCGCCTTGAAAGCATGATAGCCTGGATGTTCAAGGTTCGGGTGGCGATCGAACAATTCACGGGTGTTTGGCTGCCGCTCGAGAAAGATGAGCAATCCGTCCTGTCCAAGGGCAGATGCGGGCTTGGCGTTGACAGCCTGATCGGCAGGTCGGCATTCAGCCTACAGGACAAATTCAGGATCAAAATTGCCGTGCAAAGTCTGGCAGAATTCGAAGCCTTCCTGCCAGACGGCAAATTCTTCCGCCTGCTTGCTGACGCCGTCGACTTCTATCTTGGGTCGATCTTGATCTACGATGTCGCCTTGGGCCTACCTGAAGGCGAAGCCAGACCTGCCCAACTTGGTGGATTTGGCCGCTTGGGCTGGACAAGCTGGATGGGGAGAAATCCCGGAAAGGACGAGCACGCAAGACGCTGGGATTGCAGGTTCCATCCGGCCGAATTGCGATGAAAATCAAAGTGTAAGGGTAGGTTATGGCAGACGTCAGTCTTGAAACAGTAACTGGTAAACTCAATCAGGTTGGGTACGACACATTCATGCAGGCCTTGCGTCATGCCAAGGGTGCGGGGAACCGCAATCTTGAGCTTGAGCATTGGTTGCTGAAAATGCTGCAGATGCCGGGCAATGACGTTGCAATGACGGTTGAACATTTCAAGCTCGATCTGGCCAAGCTGCTCACCGATCTCAATGCCGTGGTGTTGGGCTTTGCTGGCAACAAGACCGAGATGCCTGGCATCTCGGAAAACATCATCGACGCCCTGGACCGCGGCTGGCACTACGCCACGCTGCTTTTTGGCGAAACCCAGATACGCACGGGACATATTCTTTCTGCCGTGCTGAAGGAAGCAAAACTGTCGCGCACGTTGCATGGCATTTCGAAGCAATTCAAATTGATCGACGCTGATCTTCTCACCAACGAACACCGGAAGATCTGGCTGCAGTCAGTCGAAGAAAACATGCGCCCGATGGATGGTTCTGGTCTGGTGGCGCCCGACACCACAGGAAGTGCGCCCACCGGCGCCAAGGGCACAACAGCGCTTGATCGTTTCGCCATTGATCTCACCCGGCGCGCGGCTTCCGGAGAGATGGACCCGATTGTCGGCCGCGACGAGGAAATACGCCAGATCATCGACGTGTTGATGCGGCGACGCCAGAACAATCCTATCCTCACTGGCGAGGCCGGGGTTGGCAAGACTGCGGTTGTTGAAGGCTTTGCCCAGCGCATTGCTGCTGACGATGTTCCGCCGCCCCTCAAAGGCAACAAGCTCTTTGCACTTGATATCGGCCTGATGCAGGCTGGCGCCTCGATGAAGGGCGAGTTTGAGCAACGCCTGCGATCGGTAATTGACCAGGTGCAGTCCTCGCCGATCCCAATCATCCTCTTTATTGACGAAGCCCACACCTTGATTGGTGCAGGTGGTGCTGCAGGTACCGGAGATGCCGCCAATTTGCTGAAGCCGGCGCTTGCCCGTGGCACGCTGAAAACCATCGCTGCCACAACATGGTCAGAATACCGCCAGCACATAGAGAAGGACCCGGCCCTCACGCGCCGGTTCCAACCCATCAATATAGGTGAGCCGGAGGTGGAGCGCTGCTGTGACATGATGCGTGGGCTCCTGGCGCCCATGGAGAAGCATCACAAAGTGCATATTTCTGACGCGGCCCTCGTCGCCGCCGTGAAGCTCTCAGGACGCTATATCCCGTCACGCCAACTGCCAGACAAGGCGGTAAGCCTTCTTGACACGGCGGCCGCCCGGGTGGCCGTTTCGCAAACGTCAACGCCGGCAGCCGTCGAGGATGCACGTGTTCTGATTACGGCACGCGAAACAGAGCTCCTGTCGCAGGAGCGCGAGCGGGATATCGGCGCGGCCGACGAAGAAAAAATCGCGGAGGTAAAAACTGCGATTGCCGAGGCCAAGGCCAGGCTTGAAACGCTGGAGATGGAATGGGCCGCTGAGAAGGCCATCGTTGTCGACATCATGTCGGCGCGCAAGGAGATTGCGGACGCAGGACCGGGTGCCGACGCGGCCCGCAAGAGACTGTCCGGCATTGTGGCGAAGCTCGAAAGCATCGAACCGGAAAAGCGCATGATCTACCCTTACGTGGATGAACAATCCGTGGCATCCGTTGTCTCGGATTGGACCGGCATTCCCGTAGGCCGCATGGTGAAGGACGAAGTACAAACCATCCTCAACCTAGCAGATATCCTGAACAAGCGCGTGGTGGGCCAGGACCACGGCCTCCAGATGATCGCCAAGCGCATTGAAACCAACCGCGCCAAGCTTGACAACCCAAACAAGCCCATCGGCGTCTTCATGCTGGCGGGCCCATCAGGTGTCGGCAAAACCGAGACGGCCCTTGCCCTTGCCGAGGCACTCTATGGTGGCGAGCAAAACATGATCACAATCAACATGTCGGAGTTTCAGGAGGCGCACACTGTCTCTACGCTGAAAGGGGCACCTCCAGGCTATGTTGGATATGGTGAAGGAGGCCGGTTGACGGAAGCCGTGCGCCGCCGCCCATATAGCGTTGTGTTGCTCGATGAGGTTGAAAAGGCCCATCCTGACGTGCATGAAATCTTCTTCCAGGTTTTTGACAAGGGTGTGATGGAAGATGGCTCGGGTCGCCGCATTGATTTCAAGAACACATTGATCATCCTCACTACCAATGCCGGCACGGACATGATCATGCATGCCGCCGCCAATGGTGTAGAGAGACCAGACGCCGAAAAACTGGCGACGGACATGAAGCCGGACTTGTTGCAGGTTTTCCCCCCGGCCCTGCTCGGCCGCATCGTTACCATTCCCTACTACCCTCTTTCGGGAGATATGCTGGGTGGCATCGTTCGCCTACAACTGAACCGCATCGGCAAGCGGATCGCCGACAATCACGACGCCAAATTCATCTACGATGACGCCGTGGTGGGCAAGATCGTTTCCATGTGCAACGACCCGGATTCCGGCGGCCGCATGGTGGACAACATCGTCACCAACACACTGCTCCCCGCGCTGTCGCGGCAGATATTGAATAAGTCAGTTGCCGGCCAAGAGATCGTGGAGGCGTGCGTAGGGGTGAAGGATGGCGAATTTACGTATGGGGTGAGTTGAATGACGGCGGAGTCTGGCGCGCCGACCCATGGAACGGTGGCTTAATTGGAGCGGCAGAAATGTCAGATCTGGTAAAAGACCTCGTCGGAACCTGGAACGTGGTCTTCAAACAATATCGATGGACTTACACGTTTACCGCCGGCGGTGCCGTGACGTGGCGGGATATCTGGGACGGACAGACGGGCACCGGGCGCTGGGAGCTGAGCGGCGGAAAAATAGCCATCATCTGGCGCAATTCCGAAACCAAGGAATCCTGGAACCTTCCGATAAATCCGGACAACCAGTCGGGAAATATTGATGCCAACTATGCCAGCGGCCAATCCACGGCGACCAAGGACAAGGCCCGCTTCGACGCTGTCTCGCCGGAAGGTCAACAAGACGCATTTGCCTGCTGGGCGGCCTGCCTAGCGTGGTACACTAGGGCGCTGCCAGACGTGCAAACGGCGTCCCAGCAATCCATTATCGCGATGAGCAACCCAAAGACCTGGGCCTCCAATGGCAGCATCAGCTTGAACGGAATTATGAGTATTTCGCTGCCCAACGTTTTTCTCAACAGGAGCCGCATCGGCACTGGGCAACTTGAGCCCTGCATCCGGGCAAAGCCCTTCCCTTTGCTCATCGCCTTTGCCAGCGGCCCCATGGGCGGACACGTCAACGTGATCCATCGTTTTGACGAGCATGCGGGATCCGTCATAGCAATGGAGCCGTGGTTCCCAGACCCCACAACAAATCCAAATTACAGCTTCGATGGAACCGTCTTTTCCAACAACAGCACCGGCGATCCATTCAAGTTCACCGGAAAGCACGTCAGCCGTCCATTGGGCTATTACACGTCAAAGCCACTTAGCGGACAATTCGTCATTGGCTATAACGCCAAGTACAGCGGCACATTCTGAACTCATGGCAAGGAACCTCATGTCATGCCTCCAAACCTAGACAGTTACGAATATCAGCTGATCGACGGCATCATCAGGCGATTGTCGGTGGCCGGGATACACCTTGTGGACAAAAGGTGGGACGCCGTAAAGTACCACCCCACTCCGCCAACATTCTATTTCACCTCCTCAAACTGGCGGGAAATTACGCGTGAGGCCGAAAGCAGCAAGAAACTCCACAGATATGACCCAGGTGACCCTCCAACTTCCATTGCCGACTGGCGCAGGGAAGGTCACGAGACACTTGTCTACGTCGAAACTGAACAGACGAGACCCGTCCGGCTCGAGGTGATGATCGATCCGCCGTTCACGTGCCGGGCAACAATTTTAGACGCAAACACAGTCTTTGCACTCGACGCCAAAAACCGGGCCCATCTGAAGGGCGCAGGTGACAATGGTGTCTTTGCCGAAATCGCGAACCGCATGAAATGGGCGGCATCAGGTTTCAATCTGGAAGATCATATTGCCAAGATCGTTGATATCGGCCCCACCAGGCTCGTTGGTGTTGATTTCATTGCCAAGGATAGCCACAAGTTGATTGAAGCCCTGGGCCAACAGAAGTCAGGCCGCTTTTTCCGCTTTGTGGATCCAAGCGATCCGACGCGCAAGGAGCACGGTGATCCACTGCTTTTGGCTTCGCTTGCGGCAACGGATGGCTATGGGTTCCGAGAAGCTGTGTCTGACGTATTCTTGGATGAGCCCGGGGCGTCAGCGGGCCCAAGTCCCATCGACACGAGTCCTGGGAGTGATTTCGACAATCAGTCCCGCCGGTTTGCGCCGCGTCCAAAAGTCAAGATGAGTGCGCTCCACTGCGCGATTTCGCCACAAAAATGCAACATCCACATCGATGAGGTGGCTTTCGTTTTCTATGATGCGGACGGCAAAGTCAGGATGCAAATGGAAAGGGCACGTGTTCACACGGTAGACGAGCTCGGATTGAAGACTGGCGTTCCAGGTTTGGCTGGCTTGATTGGGCCGAATTTTCAACGTTCTGTGGAAAGCGTGATCGCCAAAGGCTTTGTTGACATAGGCCCACACTCAACCTTTATCGCCGCCGACGTGGCGACCATCAAGACTGGCAAGCTCACCATCACGGCAGGCTGTTCCAACTGCAACCCTTGGGAAGCCGCCACTACCTTTGGCCGTGCCGCGCGGTTCAAGGAACCAAAGAAGAAGGAAGAGGAATTCTCACTCACATTAACATATTCCGTCGCACACGACATTGGCAGCGGACGACCTTGAGTCTGAATCCCTTCCGCACAGAAAAGATTTGATTCCAGAGGATTAGGTCAATATCAGTGACCGGAGGTCAGCGCTAAAGAATACAAATGGATATGCTCTTCACCCGGTAAATGCCATGCTGATTTATGCCTATGCGGTGCTTTATAGCCAGGTGAAAATGGAAATAATTGCCGAAGGGCGGGACCCGACAATTGGCCTCGCTCATAGCACCGAAAAATATCGGGACGCCTTGGTGCTTGGCCGGATGGAGCCCATGAGGCCTGGGGTGGATGGAGCCATATTGAGACTTTTTACGAATGATGTTTTGCACGCGGGGGGACTATACTATTGCCAGTGAGGAGGTTTGCAGGCCAAGTCCGCAGTTGGCGAGAAAAGTTGTAGGGATGGCTACAGCCGCCTCATCAAGGAAGGGAATGTTGGGATTGCAATAGCGACTCCCCCGGAAAAAATATGATCCCCGAATCTGCGGGGATCCACGTGGCTGCACTTCAACCTCTCCCCTATTGGAAGGATAGATGTCGGTATGATTTTCTAGGATGGTCAGGCTGTTTTTCACCTATGCTCGATAGAGGTGTGCAATGACCAGGCCGCGTGATTATCCGAAAGCAGATGTTTCGCATCTCTCCACACGACGTATCAAACTCCCGAACAGCCGGAACGGACTGGAGGGGGACCTCTATGAATGGCTAAACGCGGTTGCGCAATTAACTCGTCAACCGCCGGAAAGCGGGGTGTCCCCCGCCACCTTACTCATGACAACGGCGCAAGACAGCATCGACGTGCTGATGCAAGCGCCACCCGCGATGGCGATCGGCGACCCCAGCGGAAAACGAACTGTGCACGCGCAGTTCCTTTGGGGGCGCTTCACAACTGGCGAGTGGTACATAAAAGCCGTGTCATTCGGGATCGAGGCGTCGCGAGCGGAGATGGCTCTGGCGCGGCAGCGGGCGATAAAAGAACACCTGCTCGACAAGGCGGAGCTTGAGAATGCGCGACATATCCACCTGCGCCAGGCGGCGTTTCCGGCCGAAAGCCATGGGGAGACCTGGCCGCGGGACATTCAACACGGAGACCGGATCATCGAGGAAGCGATAAAAACCGCGCACGAGCACGCGAGTGAAAACGCAGAGGCGCTAGAGAATCCCATAACCTGGGTCGACATGGCGCTGGATCTCGCTTCCCTGGGTGTGGGTCACCTGACAGGACCAAAATTCACAGGTGCCAAGAGTCTCGAACACCAGGCTGAGCATCTCACAGGAGAGGCGGCCGGTTGGCATCGATTGCTCACGCAGGGCCCGGGTGTTTCCTGGCTTGAACACGAGCGCGCCCTTCTCCGCATTGAAGCGCTCGAACTCGCGCACAAGGCCTTCGAGCTCGGCCGCGAGGATTACAAGCTCTATCAGGAACTGAAGAAAACCAAGGAAAGCAGGGGGGATAGGCTCCTGTATACAGCTGTGGACTACGCGAGCATGATCCCGATTGCCGGACCATTTATCAGGACTTTCGCTGGAATGTTCTTCAATATCGCCATTGCGAGCGATGCAGCGCGGGTGACAAAGATTCGGAGCCGCATGTATGTGTGGTTCGTCGCAGGCTATGTGCATCAGCTTGCCCTCATCGACACCGGTGAACCGAAATTGGATACCTCGCACGGAAAGCTTGGCGAGGCATGGTTCAGGTGGGACAAGAAGTACTTCGACCTGGGCGTCAAGAGGGCACCCTTGCCTGGGAGTCCGGGACAATTCGCTGCACAAGCTTCGCTCATGCACTACGCCGCCGAGAACTACACTAATGGTGGCTGGGGTGGATTGGGTTTCAGGCGGCATAACTGGAAGACGCTCGACGATTTCATCGTAAACTGGAGTCCTGAACTCCTGGCACGCTCTCTAGCCACGCAACTTCACACGCGCAGAAACCTGATCGAGTGACGAACGTCTGGTGCCGGGCAAATGGCGCTAATATTTCGTGGTGCAGGTCAGGAGTGCTGAAATATCGGCATCCCAGAATTCACTTATTTGATATGCCTTCTAGTGGTTGGGAGAAATCGAAGCAACCCAACATGTATAGTGGAAAAGTTTTGAATCTACCACCTTGCCAATTTCAAGCTTTGAGCGTCACCAACCACTTGGCGAAAGGACTAAAGTGTGGCTCAAATCCGCGATAGCTAAAACCCCTGATGAGCGAGAGAGGGGTATTCAGTCAGCCCAGGATCCGGTTTTGGACCATTCACAGAAAACAGGCGAGACAGCCCTGCCAGACTGGCTGAAGGGCTGGTGGAGCGTGAATGATGGCGAGCAATATTACTACTACTTTGGCGAAAGCCACGGCTGCTACCATACCAAGGTTCCGCCGCCCCAAGTCACGCTTGCCTGGGATCACTATGGCGCGGTTGAAAAATTCACGCGGGTTCCTGGCGCAAATCCAGGGGCAATGTCGGGAACGTCGAACAAGTACGGGGCACTCGCTGCCACCAAGATGCAAAACTGACTGATTGCTCGCGCGCTGCCTGATCAAAAAATGGCAAATTCCAAGGCTCTATCTCGCAGGTAGGAGCATATCCAAGGCATGCCTGACAGCTTCCGCACTCCGGGAATCCCTCTGTTCGCCGAAGATATTCCAATAGCCGATTACAAAGCCCGACTTTACGGCCTGTCCTGTCAAATGTGGTGGCGGCGGCACGGGATTTTCTGGATCGTTGCCGATATTTCCACCTGACCACCCCGCAGCGGCGGCGGCCCATGCGGGGCCTGTCGTGAACCCGCTTGTCATCGCCGCCGCGAAGGCCGCACCACGATTTTTTTCCGATGGATTTTGCACCCAGGCTTCGGCGAGCCTGAGGAGCGTTTCGTCGTCCTCAGGAAAGCTACCGCCGAACTTCCGCAAATTCTCGCAGAGCCAACGGACGGCCTCGCGGCGGGGCAACATGTAAGCACATAGGGCAAATGCTTCCATTAACTGGCCAGTCCCCAACAATTGCTGTACGAACTCAATGGGATGGGACTGAAGATTCCCACTCCTCAAGTCCCCCTTCAGCAACGGAAACGCGTCGATGACCTGTTGCGCCGTAGAAAACCGGAGATTCGTCATGATCCGAGCATTTTCCATTTCAAACTGAGTCAGTCCAAGTTCCAGAGTAGATCACGCCGCAATTGTAGGAGTGCCATGCAGTGTGGCTGGCCCAGCAGCGGTAATTGCAACGGCTGCCCCCGCAGTGATTGAAACTGCGCCCCCCGATGTCAGGGCAAATGCCGAGCCTGTGGTTACCGCCATGCTCGCCATGGCATTTACTGCAATATTGGGCGAATTGATCACGATGCCTGTGGGCGACATGACGATTGAACTCGCGCCACAAACAAATGTGATGTTTGACCCCGCTGTCACCATCCAATTTGTGCCAATGGCTTCAGTACTGGAGTTGCCGATCATCACATTGGCGTTGTTGCCAATCGAAAGTGAGCTGTCATGTCCAATCAGTCGCGTTTCATCATTCTCGATGGTCCCGTCCATGTTTTTTTCAGCGTGGAGGCGCACCAACTCCGCACCACCAGTGTCATCAAAAATGAACTCGTTGTAGCCCGAACTATTGCCCGTACCACCAATTGACTGCGATTTAGTGCCGGAGATCGCAGCATCTTGATAGGGTGCTTTGTAGTCGCCGTTGTAAACGCAGCCCGTTATCAGCGGATAGTCAGGGTCGCCATTGAGAAACTCAATGATGACTTCCATGCCGATTCGCGGAATCTTGAAATCACCCCAGCTGCTCCCCGACCATGCATGACTGATGCGCACATAGCGCGACAGTTCCTTGCCGCGTTCCCAATGAAACTTTACCTTGAGGCGGGTCTGATCATCCATCCCGGTTTCAACAAAGGCAGTCTGCGGACCGGGAATTATTGGTTTTGGCGTTACCGAAGGCGGTTGAAATTCAGTCAGATTCCAGATCAACTCATAGCGCCCGTGATATTTCTGATCGCCGCCAGCAGAACTGGACTGATAATAATTGGACTTGAACACATGCTGGGCCCGGCGCACAAGATATTGAACATTAAATGAATCTTCGGGGTGCTGTTTGAGTTTCATCACCTTGCCAGGACAACAGGTCAGTGCGTCACCCACGGCAAAGACCGCATGGTCGCGTCGCTGTTCCTGGACTGCCTTGTCGTTCGCAAGCAGTATGCCTGTCCCCTTGTCAGTATACCCACCGGGATAAGTATAAATTTCAAGGTTGCGCCTATCAAATTCGGGGTAGTTTTCCATTTCGGCCAACAGATCGGCCGTGGGCTTTTTGTAATCGAAATCATTGAGCACGAACTTGCTGGTGTAAAAGCTGCGTGCCGGTTGGAAATCCTTGATAAAATCTTCCCTACGGGTGTCACTTTGTTCGGTTGAGTCGAACACAATATCCATTCCCCCGTCCTTGGGTTTGTTGTCGTTTGAGCCGGTCGTGAGCACCATCAGGTGCTGATCTTCGCTGTGTTCAAAGTGATAGAAGATCAGGTAGTCTTCCATGAGTCGCGAGACGAAATTGAAATCACTCTCGCGGTATTGCACGCAGTATTCCAGCTTGGGAAACATGTCGGGCATCCTGATCTCGAAATGCGCATAGCTATAATGACCGAATACTTCCTTGATAATATCGGTCACAGATTTGTCATTGAAAATGCGGCTGTTGCGGGTTCGCGTCAGCAGCCAGAACCAGGGGCGCAAGACGAGCTGGTATTCGCTCAATTTCCCGACATAATTCCGAAATTGGCCTTCGGTGATCACCCCGTGAAAGTGGCGGTCCACGCCCTCATGCTTGGTGGCGAGTGTCACATGGCTGTCGGTGCCCAATAGCTTGTCAAGGTTGATCTGGCTTTTTTCCTCCGACAGGCAGTTGACGCGAAATTCAAAAAGTTCACTCAGACCCTCCTGCCCCTCAAAGCTTGCAAGGACAAGCTTGTCATGTCCCAGCACGGTCTGAAAGGATCCAGTTCGCTTTTCTTGCGATAAATTAGCCATTTCACGCCTCATAGAAGCCGATTTCCTGTCCCAAAGCTAACTCTGTTCCACCAGTACGTCCATAGCATTCGATGCCCGCCACCTCGTGCGTTTGGGGGATTGCGCTAAGGGCACTTTTTGTTTCATTGTCGTTGAAAAGGTGGAAAACCAACATGAACACCCGCATGTCAATCTATGCAGGGATCACCGATCCGATTACGGCCGAAGCTCCTTGCGGACCCGATCCCGATGCCGATCCGGAAATCATGAATTTTCTTGGCATGGCCGAGGGGCAGCTCCCGGCCAGTTACCGCAGTTTCGACAAGAAGGCGTTCGATCCCAAGCCCGCCCTTGAAAAGCTTCAACAGCTCCTGGCGAAGTCACGGGACCTTCGGTTTCTGGCGCTGGCTGCAAAGTTGAACATTTTGTCTGACAATGTTCCGGGCTTTACCGACGCGGTCATTGCGATGCGCGACCTTCTCAAGGCACAATGGGAGGGCTGCCACCCTTCTGAGCATGAAGGTGGGGACGCCCTGCGCTCTGCCTATATTGCAACGCTGGATGATCTCCCCACTGTCGTGCTGCCTTTGCAAAATACGCCAATCATTGTCGACAAGCGGTTGGGGCCACTGTCGATGCGTGCCATTCAACTCGCCAACAAGAAGATTCCGGCACAGGCCGATGAAGCGATTGGAGACCCCGACACGATTCTGACGGCTTTCCACCGCGACGACAGGTTTGACGATCTCGTTGCATTCAAGTCGCGCATTGAAGCTGTGAAAGTTGCCCTCAAGGATATGCACCAGCTTTTTGTGGACAAGGTAAACCACGAGACGGCCCCGCATTTTCAGCGCCTGCCGGAACTCCTGGACTCGATCCTTGCCTTCATAGGTGGCATTGTCAAGGCGCGGGAAGGCACGGCAGAAGCTAGCGCACAATCCGGCAATGAGGAGCCAAGCGAACCCTCCCTGGCAGGTGACGGTGGCATTTCGCCCACGTCGGCAGAAGAGCTTGTTTCGGTCAAGGAAGCCTCCAATGCGCTTGGGAGCATACTTGCCTATTACTCAGCCAACGAGCCATCAAGTCCTGCATGGTTGATGACCAAGCAAGCACTTCAGCTCGTCGGCAAGACCTTTGTTGAAGCCATGCAGGTGCTGGCACCAGGTCTCACCCAGGAAGCCAAAATCAGTATCGGTGGCGATGCACCATTCACATTGGATTTCGCCCAACTTTCTTCCCTTGCACAGGATGGGACCAATGATCCTGGTGAGGGTGAATCCAGGACTTTTAGCGTTACAACGCGCGCCCAAGCCACGGCGCTGATGTCCAGCATCGAGCGCTTCTACCGGCGGACCGAACCTTCGAGTCCCATCCCGCTCCTCCTCGAACGCGCCCGCACATTCGCGTCAAAAGATTTCGCCAGCCTCTTGAAGGAAATGACGAAACAACAGGACGCTGGTTGAAATGCGAGGGGTTTGAACCACAATTCCCGAAAATTATCCAACCCTTTGAAATCATTGGCGCACCCGACAGAGTTCAAACCTACCCATTAAGCATTGATTCAATTGCTCTATTTCTGGGTCGTTGTATCCCCTACTGTTCTGATCAGAATAAATATCAAGCCAGAAAACCAGTTTCAAAAAGACGCTAAAGGTGCTTGTTGCTGTTGTTAGCGAAGCGGGGCTGTGAATAAGCACCGAATTGGGACCCCATTTCATTTTCTCATAAGTGTATGAGTTAAAATGGGAAATAGCGATTTAGCGAGGGTCCCGACCGGTGCCGGTCGGAACCCCGCCAAAACTTCTAATCCTCCAACAAATTCACGCAATTGGCTGGGCTTTTTGCAGGGTCCGACTTCGACGCTTATTCACACATGGCCTATGACGCCCCCAGCCGACCCAAGTATTTCGGCATCCGCATGCTGTCGACGCTCGACCTCGACCGGCAGAGAGATGGCCGCAGAGCGCGGACTGACCTAGGCCCCATCTGGGCCGGGCGAATAGGTATCCGGCCGGCTGGCCGGCGTCGCAAATCTCGCCAGCGGGCGCTTCGCCATGATCGAGGCCGGGCTCGGTTTCCAGCTCGTGCCCTGGCAGCCCGTGCTGGAGAAGCGTCTCGGCCAACACATCAGCGGCGTCCGCCGTGACGACGGCGGCATTGAATGGAGCTTTAGCAGGAAGTGGCAGATCGGGTTGGGGCTGTAATGGGTCTTGAATGATACGGCAATATGCCGTATATGATAGGGCCAAAGGAGGCCCCCATGCCCAAGCCCCAAATCGAAACCGAGACCGCCCGTCTGGAAGCGCGCGTCCCGGTCCAGGTCTATGACCAGATGCAGCGCGCAGCACGCCTTCGCGGCATGACCCTGACCGGTTATCTGATCGCTACCGCCGGCGAGGACGCAAGGCGCGTCGTCGAGGACGCCGACATCATGCGCCTCGCGCGCGAGGATCAAATCCGCTTCGCCGAGGCGCTGATCAATCCGTCCCAGCCGAACGCGCGTCTGGCCCGCGCGGCGAAGCACCATGCCGAGCTGATCGAACGCCGGTGAGCGCCCGCTTCGCCATCGA
>Ga0315273_10000962_pt1 | contig 31609 bp, 22 predicted proteins | sample YL17G02_0_MG_FD_205753 | JGI IMG/M metagenome (GOLD analysis project Ga0315273, IMG submission 205753) | Sediment microbial communities from Yellowstone Lake, YNP, Wyoming, USA - YL17G02_0 | ecosystem: Environmental > Aquatic > Freshwater > Lake > Sediment | place: USA: Wyoming | collected... | reverse complement strand
CGCGTACAAATCGGGGTTGTCGTAGGGAACCAGATTGAAGCCCTCTCCCCAGTACTTGTCGTGATTGTCGTTCCAGGAGCCGTCCAGGCACGCGAAGTACATGTCCACCGGAAGGTTTGTGGGCTTCAGATAGTACCGGCTCAGGGCATATCTCGGAGGCAGGATGTCCGTGTCTCCTCCGAGAAGCACATACGTCACTCCCCACTTCGCGTACGCGTCCCGTACGAAAAACCGGATCGTCTCCTGAAGGTCCACTCCGTTCTTCGCGTGCGCCTCGATCCACTCCACCGTCCGCACCACCGTCGGCACACCCTTCGCCGTCTTCCAATCCGCCAGCCGCTGGTACTCGGCGGCAAGCGCGTCCGTCGTGATGATCACATAGTCCACCGCGCTCCCCTCGAGCGACGGATACGACGTCGGCTGGAAACCGCCCCGCTTGTCCTCCACACGAACCTGCGAAAACTGATACCGTCCCGCATCTTCAGGGTTCACCACAAACCCCTCGAGCGTCGCCCTCACCTCGTCCTCGAACCCTTCCCGATACCGCTCTCGAACCACAGGGGCCTCGTCGCTCACACCCAACGGAACCGTCGTCACGTCGAGCGTCACTCGCTCGCTCACCACCACGTCCTCGCCCTCCACTCGAACCGGAAAGACCGCGAACGACGCGATCGCCCGCCCGTGCAGGTACCCCGTCCCGAGGTAGCGGCCCGGCACCTCCGGATACACGGCCGACGCCGACCCCGCTGCGAGGGCCGCCCCTGAGATCGGGATCAAGCCCGCACCGCGTCCCGTAACTCCGTCTTCCGATATCATCGCACCCGCGCGTGCCACCGAGATCCCTTGCGCCACCATCACGCCCGCGCTGGCATCGAACGTGTAGCTTCCCACCTTCTCCCCCTGGGGCAGGAGCACGTTCACCACGCGGTACGGAAGCGCGAAGAACCCCTCTTCCGAGAGAAGCGTGTATTGAGGCGCATCCACATGAACCGATGACACCCCTTGCTCGGTCGCCACGCGAACCTCTTGCCGCGGTAAGTCCACCGCGTACGTCAGCTTCTCGGCGTAAGCGCCCGTTGTGGACGACGCCAGCAGGACAGCGCCAACGAGCAACGACACCAGAACAGCAGGAAACAGAGCTGGCTTACGCGCCATGGGTTCCTCCTTAGAACGACGACGGACTACGATTCAGAGCGCGCGACGCGCGGCAATAAAACGCTTTCGACGCCACATCTAGAGCTCTTCTTCAGTGACGGCATTGAATGGTAGACCCAAGATCCAAAAACTCAGTGCAGTGCGTTGATACGCTTAACAAGCGGTAGCAGTACTAGATGTCTTGCCCCTCAGAAGTGCAGGAAGGTGAATCCGACACACCATTGTTGATGGGAAGTATATACGCAACCGTTCCGAAAGTCAAGACGCGATCAGCCCTTCGGTCCGCCAAAATCTCGACCCCGCGGTCCGGGGCCCCCGGCGACGTTATTCGGGGAAACTAACATCGGCCGTTACTTCGCCCGTATCTCGATTTCTCCGTTCTCGCGCGAGACCAGAATCGTATCCCCCTCCTTCACGCTGCCTCTGAGCAGCGCCGTCGCGATTCTGTTTTCCAGCTCCCGCTGGACCAGCCTCTTGAGCGGACGGGCGCCGTATACGGGGTCGTACCCTTCCCGCGCCAGCTCGGAAACGACCTCGGCTGTGACCTCGACGTCGAGTCCCTTGGGAACAAGGCGCTTGCGAAGATCCTCGATCTGGAGCTCTGTAATTTTCCGTATCTCGTCGCTGGTGAGCGCGTGAAACACGATGATGTCGTCGAGCCGGTTCAAGAACTCCGGCTTGAAATGCGACTGGACCGAGTCCATCACGCGCGACTTCATTCCCTCGTAGTCGAGGGAGGAGTCGTGCAGCGACGTGCCCAGGTTGGACGTCATGATGACGACGCAGTTCGTGAAGTCGACCGTCCGCCCTTTCCCGTCCGTCAGCCGTCCATCGTCGAGGATCTGCAGAAGCACGTTGAAGACGTCCGGATGAGCCTTCTCGATTTCATCCATGAGTACGACGGAATACGGATCGCGCCTCACGGCCTCCGTCAGATGCCCCCCTTCTTCGTACCCGACGTACCCCGGCGGAGCCCCGATGAGACGGGCCACTGAGTGCCTTTCCATGTACTCGGACATGTCCACACGCACGATCTTCTGCTCATCGTCGAAGAGAGTCTCTGCGAGCGCCTTGGCCAGTTCGGTTTTGCCAACACCCGTGGGTCCCACGAACAAGAAGGACCCCACCGGCCGTGTCGAAGCGCTCAAGCCCGCCCGGGCGCGCCGCACGGCCTCGGACACGGCCTTCACCGCTTCGGCCTGACCGACTACACGGCTTCCGATCCGGCTCTCGAGGCTCAAGAGCTTGTCCTTCTCGGCCTCCAGAACCCTGCTGACAGGTATGCCCGTCCATTTGGCCACGATCTCGGCGACGTCGTCTTCGGTGACTTCCTCCTTGAGCGTGGCCCCTTTGGTTTGCAGTGCGGTGAGCGCCGCGTTCGCATCGGCCAACTCCCTCTCGAGGGCGGGAAGGATCCCGTAGCGAATCTCTCCGAGCCGCTCGAGATTGCTTTCCCGCGCAGCGAACTGCTCGTCCCTTTTTGCTTCCTCGAGCTTCTGTTTGATGTCTCGTATCCGCTGGATCGCCTTCTTCTCGCGCTGCCATTCGAGCACCATGACGGATTTTTCTTCGTCGAGTCCTGAGATCTCTTTGTCTATTTCCTCGAGCCGGCGCTTCGATGTCTCGTCGCTCTCTTTCTCCAGAACTTTCTTTTCGATCCGGAGCCGCGTGATCTTTTCTTCGAGCTCGGTGATGCCGACCGGTTGGCTGTCCAGCTCGAGCCGCAGCTTGGATGCCGCCTCGTCGATGAGATCGATCGCCTTATCCGGCAGGAAGCGGTCTGTGATGTAGCGGTCCGAAAGCCTGACGGCGGCGACGATGGCCTTGTCGGTGATACGGACGCCGTGGTGCACTTCGTATCTTTCCTTGAGTCCGCGCAGAATGGATATGGCTTCGTCTACGCTGGGTTGATCGACGGGAACAACCTGAAACCGGCGTTCGAGTGCCCTGTCTTTTTCGATGTGCTTGCGGTACTCTTCGATGGTCGTCGCGCCGATGCACCTGAGCTCCCCGCGGGCGAGCGCCGGCTTGATCATGTTGGATGCGTCGAGCGAGCCTTCCGCAGCGCCGGCCCCCACGAGAGTATGAAGCTCGTCGATGAAGAGGATGATCCTCCCCTCGGCCCCCTGGATCGCCTTGAGAACCGCCTTGAACCGTTCCTCGAACTCGCCCCTGTACTTCGTTCCCGCAACCAGAGCGCCCATGTCGAGCGCGAGCACCTTCTTGTTCCTCAAGCCCTCCGGAACATCCTCGTTGGCGATCCGCTGGGCGAGACCTTCCACGATGGCAGTCTTTCCCACGCCGGGATCGCCGATGAGAACCGGGTTGTTCTTCGTCCGGCGGGAGAGGATCTGCATGACCCGTCTGATTTCGTCATCGCGCCCGATCACGGGATCCAGCTTGCCCTTGAGCGAGGCCTCGACAAGATCGTTCGTGAACCGTTCGAGCGCCTGGTACTTGTCCTCCGCGTTCGCGTCCGTGGCCTGTTCCGACCCCCGGAGATCCTGCAGCGCCGAGAGGACTCGTTCGCGATCGATCCCCAGCTCATGGAGCCATTGCCCCGCTTCCGACTTGCGGTCCCGCATCAACGCGAGGAAAAGATGTTCGGTCGAGACGTACGTATCTTTCAACGCCTCGGCTTCGGCGAACGCTCCTTGAATCACCTTCTTGAGATGGGGCGAGATCTGGGCCTCTCCGCCGCCTTCCTGCGACGGCAGACGCTCGATGCGCTCTTCGACGGCCGCCGCCGCCTGCGCTGTGGAGACTCCCATCTTCTCCAGAAGCCCCCGCACGAGAGCCGGCTCCTGTCCGAGGAGCGCCTTGAGCAGATGCCACGGGGTGACCTCGGGATTGTTCTTCATGAAGGCGACCTCGCCCGCCACAGTGAGCGCCGCTCTCGCCTTTTCAGTGAACTTGTCCATCATGGTCTTTTCTTCTCCTTCCGCCTCCGCCGGGTGGGTTGGCTTCGTGCGCCATCCTGCACAAGCAGTGCCAAGCGATCGCCTTAACCCAGGCTTTTAATCCGTTATCAAATAACGACGTACTGAGACCCGTCCCCATCCCCTCGGAGCTGAAGCTCGCTTCATGTCACAATGACAGGCCGCGATGGCATGACCCGGGTAACGGCATGAGACAAGGAACCGCGTGGCCGCTTGTCATGAAGCAGGGCTTCCCGCCGCCGCGTCTCACGAGGCAAGATTTTATTCTACCGTGTGTGAAGATACCGTTGAAAGGAACTCCGCATGAACTTGCGGACGGATCCGTCAGTCGGAACGGAACCACGCTGCGGGAGTCCCACGGTGGATGTGGTACATCGCTTTCGCCAGTTTGATCTCGTCGCTGGTGGGACGAGCCACGGAGGGAAACTGCCCTTCGATCATGAGGTGCTGCGAGTCGAGGCTGTGGTTCATTCCCAGGGCGTGTCCGATCTCATGCATGATGATCACCTGAAGCGCCGCCAGGGCCGCTTCGGTGTAGACGGTACGGAGCCCGATTCTTCCGAGGATCGGAAGGCCGTTTCCGTCCTCCAACATGATCTGGTACGCGTCGGTTCCGCTGGCATCGAGGTATGTCACGTACACCCCGGTGTCGGGACGCGATTCAACGAACTCGAAGAGCGTCATCCCGACCTCTTGCTCCCACTCGAGGAACATGTCCTTCACCGTTTGCCCGTAGTCGATGTTGTTTTTCACGAGCGGCGGAATGTTTACGCGGCAAGGCGTGTCCCAACGGGGCAGCAAATCCGGCTTGATGCCCGGCAAGGCCGTCATCAGGCAGTAGAACTCGTAGAAGTTGGAATAGGCCTCAGTGTCGAGAGGGGTGTTCGGGAGCATCCAGATGTCCAGGACGTCTTTGTCCTTGATCGTGTACAGGGAAATGAGGACATCGAAGTAATCTCCGATTTCCGTGCGGAATTTCTCATCCTCCAGCACGATGCCGCTCACTCCGCCGGGAAGCTCGGATAACACGAACGATCCGTCCGCCGCCGTCGTATCCACCGAGCTCAAGAGCTTCACACTGACTCCCTCGACCGGCAGCGCGGTCACCGCGTCGCGCACGGTGCCGAAGACTTTCATCCCCCGCGTTTTCGTGCTGGCCAGTTCCGATATCGGCGATACATTCCCGAAGTCGTCGATCGCCCTCACGGCAACGAACACCGTCTTCGCCGGTGGAAGGTCGCGGACGGTCATTCGCATGACTTCCCCGGGAGAAACCGGATCAGGTTCGCCCGGACGCTCGCTCGATGAATTCCACGCGTGCTCGTCCGTGATCGCCATCGGCGATGTCCTCAAGACGTAGTAGGACGGAAGCCCCGCCATACTGTCGTCGCCTACTGCGATCCACTCGATGTCCACCTCACCGGTTTCGGTCCCCGGCCCCACCGACACAATGACGATCCGCGCCGGTGCTGTCGAGTCAGGCTCCGCCGCCACGCGAACGGTCCAAAGGTGCGACACGAAACTCTCGCCGTCGGAGACGACCGCGCGAACATCGAACGTCCCCACGGACGTCGGAGTGTACGTGTAGCGGCGGCTGACGCTCACGATGGAGTCCTCGATCGTGTACACGTAGCTCGGCGGCCGGCCTTCGGGATCGATCGCTGAAATGACGAAGTTGACTGCCCCCCCCAGTACCACGGTGATTTGCGGTTCCGGAGGATCAACGCCGGAAATCACAGGAGGCAGATTCACGGGCTGGCTGCGCTGCAGATGCCAACGGATCGCCGATTCGGAGCGGCCATTGGACACCTTGCCCTGCACTTCGACGTCCCCCGTGTCGTCCACGACATACGTCCACCGCGCGTCCTCTGCCGCGATGCTGTCGCCGAGCTCGAAAGAGTAGCTGAGATGCAGCTTGTCGGGATCCATGGCGGCGATCGAGAAGCTCAACGAATCGCCTACCGCGGCGGTGAGAGTGGGCGTGCCGGGCGAGAAGCTCTTGATGATGGGCGCGCGTATGTACCTGTCAGGTTCTTCCAGATCGCAGGCGGCGAAAAAGCCCAGGCCGCACACAGTCAGTGCCGCCGCGATCAGGTCGAGACATCTCTTCATTGCTATGTCCCCCGCACAGATCAGCGCCTCGTCAACGTGGGGCTCCACCGCTAATTAGGCGAATTCTGCAGGCGCTCGCAAGGGGAAAAATTCCGCGGCGTATCCGCCCTCCGCCGGGGCTTTTCTCTTCAACTTCATTTTTCCTAAAGGGTTAACAGGAAATGCAGCGAGAAGTTGGATCACTCGGCTCCACAGCGCTCGGGCGCACCGCCGCGCGGCCGGCGCGAGCGGGGCCGCGGTCTCGACCGAACACGCGCTCCGTTCAGCGGTACGCGACGATCGCGACGATGAGCCCGATCACGAACCCTACGATGACCTCTCCCCAGGTGTGTCCGACGAGCTCCTTCAAGCGGGATCTGTTCAGGTGATGCGTCACGCGAAGATCGTCGACGAGCTCGTTCAGGACACGTGCCTGTTTACCTACCTCTTGACGAAGACCCGCGGCCTCGAACACGACGTAGAGACTGAAGATCAGAACGACGCTGAAGATTGGAGAGGAGATTCCGCTCGCGATCGCGATACCGATCGTGAGCGTGGTGACGAGTGCCGCGTGGGAGCTCGGCATCCCGCCCGTGTCGAAAACGCGTTCGAAGCGGAGCTGCTTCGTCCGGTAAAAGGCCAGGACCACCTTCATGATCTGGGCGATCACTCCGCTCAACAGGGATGCAATGCCAATCGTATGGAGCATTCTTTCTGGGCGTATTCGCCGCGTGGTCACGCGGCCGTGGACGCGCGCCGCATGCCGCGCGGGAAGATCGAACAACAGCGCCAATTGACACAACGGCAACGGCTACTATACCATAACCGACCGTGAAAAGAATCAAGATCCAAGCCGCTTACATGACCCGCATCGGACGCCTCGATGCCGACCTTGTCGCCATTGCGGCCGAAGCTGCCCGGGGAGTCCTTTCGGACACGGATCTCACGCTCGTCAGCGACATCTACATCGCTTCTTTCGCTCCGTCCGAGCTGTGCGGAATGACGAACCCTCTCCGGAGCTTGAGCCATGCGATCCAGACGGAATTTCCGCGGCTGCGGGCGACCTACCATGGGATTTTCAAGACGGGAGGCGACGCGCTCTTCACCGCGCTGGGGGCAATGAACGGCGCATCCTCCCCCCGCGAGCCGGGGGTGGTCATGGTCCTCGGCGTGGAGAAGATGACCCACTTGCCGCCCGCGAAGACGGCGGGGCTCCTGTCTCAGCGCGAGAATCCTCACGATCGAGCGTACGGGGCAACGCTTCCTGCGCTCGGGGCGCTGGTGACGCGGAAGTATCTCGAAGCGTACCGCGTTCCCGAATCGGCCCTCCACGAGGTGGCGGTCAAGAACCACGAGAACGGATCGAAGAACCCGAAAGCGCATTTCCAGAACACGATTACCAAAGACGAAGTCGCGCGGAGTCCGCTCGTTTGCGATCCTCTGAGACGGCTTCACTGCGCGCCCACATCGGACGGCGGGGCTGCGGTGCTGCTCGGTACCTCGCAGGGCGACGTGTGGTACAGGGGCTGGGGAAAGGGGACGGACGTGCCCCTCTTTCAGGAGAGAGAGGATATCTCGCGCTTTGCGGCCACGGCGCAGGCAAGCTCGCTCGCGCGGGAGATGGCGAAGATCCGGACGGGCGACGTCGATGTCGTTGAGATCCACGATGCGTTCACCTCGTTCGAATTCATCAATCTCGAGGAGATGGGATTTTACACGATGGGATCCGCATGGAGAGCGCTCGAGGCCGGAGACTTGAGGATCAACTCTTCTCTCGCGGTCAACACGTCGGGAGGCATGAAGGCGAAGGGCCACCCCATCGGGTCCACCGGGATCACCGCAAGCGTCGAGTTATGGGAGCAGCTGACGGGAAGGGCCGGCGTGAGGCAGCATAGAGGAGCCCGTCTGGGCATGATTCAGAGCGCCGGCGGCGTATCGAACGAGAGTTACGTTTTTGTCGTTGACTCGGTTTCCTGAGTGAAAGTGACAGCATGACGCACGACGACGCGAGCAGCACGTTCTCCGCGGGCCGGTCCTCCGCCCCCCTCCTCACGCTTCACCGCTGCCGAGCCTCCCACACATTCTTTTTCGCGCACAAGAATTGCCCTTTCTGCGGGGCGAACCTCGAGGAAATCGATAGCCAACCCGACGCGGTGCTCGTGAGTCACACCACCGTGCGGGTGAGCCCCACGGGGACGCCGTTCAAACTCGGGCTTGCCAGAGTCGCGTGCGGGGCTCAGACGCTCTGCATCGTCGAAGGCGAGATCGGAACCGTTCCCGGGGAAGAGGTCGTTATCATCGAGAAGGGCGGTTTGTACCACGCACAGCCCCGGAAGCCACGCTAGATCCACCCTCGACCCTGTCAAGGGCACTTCTCGCCGACGTACCATTCCGGGAGGTTCACGAAGAACCCGATCGCATTGGGCTCCACCGCACAGTAGCGGCTTCTCAAGCCGACAACTTCGTACGGCACGGCGAGAAACAGGACCGGCTGGTCGTCGTAGATGATTCGCTGGCACTCGTACCACAGACGCCCGGCCGCAGGCACATCGAGCGTATTCTTGGCCAGATCGATCAACGAATCGACCGCCGCGTTCCGATAGCGGGAAATATTGTAGCCGTGGGGCGGCGAGGAACTGCTCCGCCACAGGTCGGTGAGGTCAGCGCGCGTGGCGGTCTTCCAACCCATTACGCAGCTGTCGAAATTGCCCTGCGTGATCCTCTGCGTGAACGTGTTCCATTCGAACGTCCGAGGAGTCACCTTGACTCCGACCCGCCGCAAATACTCCTGAGTCATCGTCACGACATCCGCTCGAAGCTGATTGCCCTGATTGCTGATCATCTCGAATTCGAACCGTTTGCCGTTCTTGTCCAACACGCCGTCGCCATCGCTATCGGCCCAGCCGTTCCGGGCGAACACGGCTCTCGCCTTCTCCGGGTCGAACGGGATCGCCGTCATCGAGGGATCGTGAGCCCAGAGGATGGGGTGCATCGGGCTGTCGCTAGCCCGAGCCATTCCTCCCCACAACGTCCGTATCATCTCGTCCGTGTTAACAGCCATCGCGAGCGCCCGTCGTATGTCGGACGTGACGAAGAGGGGATTGTCGAGGTTCCACGCGACGAAGACACGCTGCCTCGACATGTAGGTATAGATGCGGATCTCCGGGTGGTTTGCTTTGATATCGGAGAGGGCCTCCAACGGAAGAGACTCGAGGCAGTCTATTTCACTCGACTTCAGCTGTGTCACGAGCGTGGTCATGTCCGGAACGATACGGAACACCACGCGATCGAGACGGGGCAGCGGGCGCTCACAATAACCGGGATTCCGCTCGAGCTCGATGAACTGCTCGGACTCCCATCGGGCGAGCTTGAAGGGCCCGTTCCCCGTCGGGCGACGGCCGAAGTCCGACGCCCCGAAACGGTCCCGCGGGACGTTCTCAAGGATGTGCTTCGGAAGAATCACGCCGTCGTTGGCGTCCATCAACTGGTATGGGTATCGGTTGCGGAAGCGAAATCTGACGGTGCGGTCATCGATCACCTCGACGTCCGCGATGCGTTCCTTCACGCTTCGAGTCGGCCACGCAACCAGCGTGTCCATCTCGAGCTCCCAGGTGAAGCGCACGTCCGCGGCAGTGACCGGCACGCCATCCGTCCACGCGACGTCGTCGCGCAGAACGAACGTGAGCGAGAGGCTGTCGGCGCTGAACTCCCAATGCTTCGCGAGCTCCGGTTCGAAGCTCACGAAGTCGCTTTGCTCGTCGAGAAGTTTGAGGAAGAGGAGGTCGATGATGTTTCTGGACTCTATCGATGCGGCGACAAGAGGGTTGAGCGTCTTCGGATCGCTGAGAAGACCGATCACGACCGTTCCGCCGGCTGCCGGTTTCCCGCGCGTGCGCCCGGAGTCGCACGCCGCGGCGGCGAGCAAGAGGACGAGCAGGACGGACGCGATGAACATCCAGCGGCGTTCAGCTGACCGCGCGATCACGTTTTTCCCTCTGGAGCAGGTACACCTTTGCGTAGAGAACCGATCTGTACATCGCCGTGATGGCCGACAGGAGGAACCCCCGCGTGCCGGCCTTCCAGCATCTGCCTATTATATAGTACCGGAAGAAAACGCCAAAGGGCGTAACGACGACGTCGAAGAGGCGGATGGGCCTGCGCCCCACTCTCTCGACCGCCTCGAGAGTCGTGTAACGGTTGAGCCGCCGGAAGCTCTCTGAGAGTGTCTGGTGCGTGTAGTGAAAAACAGGGTCCTCGAGCGTGCCGACCTCGCCGTCCACCCGAACTCCCTCGTGCACGGGCTTCGCGTCGATGGCGCCAAGCGTTTTCCTGAAGAGCCGCAGCGTGTAGTCCTTGCCCCACGGGCCGAAAGGCATCGGTTCACCCAAAAAATAGTTGCTGCGACGTATACGAAACCCCGCCAGCCGCGCGTCATCCTTCGCAACCACAGCACGGATTTCTTCGGCGAGCCCGCCGCTCACCGCTTCGTCGGAATCGACGAGAAGGACCCACTTCCCGCCCGCCTCGCCTATCGCAAACTGTTTCTGCGTGGCGAATCCGTCCCATTTCCTCGAGACTACACGCGCGCCAAATGCCCGGGCGATCTCGACCGTCCGGTCTTCACTGAATGCGTCCACGACGACGATTTCGTCAGCGAACTTCAGACTGCCGAGACAGCGTTCGATGTTTCTCTCTTCGTTCTGGGTGACGACCACCGCGGAGAGCCTCGTCATTAGTCGACCACCTCTTCAACTCTCTCGATCGTTGCACACCCGTGGGCCCGTCTCGCCGTGCAGCTCTGAATGGGAATCACACCAAGAGCCTTGCCATCGAGCGAGGCGAGTCCAAGCACGAGCGAGTGGAACGCGGACATTGTCGTGACACAGGGCACCCTCTGCCGAATGGCCGCCAGCCGAATTGCTTTCTCGTCCTCCACCGACTCCTTTCCCACCGGCGTGTTCACGACCAGAACGATCTCACCCCTCTCGATAAGATCGATGATGGTGGCGTCACCGGACCCTACCTTCGGCACTTCCTCGACGGGAATCCCGTGCGCGCGAAGAACCTTCGCGGTACCCTGCGTGGCGACCAGATCGTGACCCATTTCGCGAATGGCTTTGGCGGGAAACACGCACTCGCGCTTGTGTCTGTTCGCCACGCTCACGAACACCCGCCCCTTCCGGGGCAGGCGGAAGCCGGCGGCGATCTGCGCTTTGATGAACGCTTCGGCGAACGACGACGCGATGCCCATGACCTCGCCCGTCGCCCTCATCTCGGGCCCGAGGAGCGAGTCCACTCCCGGAAAACGATCGAATGCAAAAACCGGCGCCTTCACGGCGACGAAATCCGTCCCGGGGAAATCGAGCTGCTGCGTGGCGAGACGTTCTCCCAGCATGACGCGCGTGGCGACCTTGACCCAGGGGATCCCCGTCGCTTTGCTGACGAACGGAACGGTTCTCGATGCGCGCGGGTTGATTTCGATACAGAAGAGCGTGTCGTCCTTGACGGCGTACTGAACGTTGAGCATTCCGATCGCGCCGAGCTCGCGGCCGATGCGAGCGGTCGCCTCGCGAATGCGATCGATCATCTCGTCCTCGAGACTCACCGGAGGGAGCACGCACGACGAATCGCCCGAATGAATGCCCGCTTCTTCGACGTGTTCCATGACGCCCGCGACGATCACATCCTCCCCGTCGCACACCGCATCGACGTCGACTTCGGTGGCCGAGTCGACGAAGCGGTCGAGCAAAAGCGGCCTGCCCTCGCTCGCGCCGAGCGCTTTTTCCAACGCCCCGCGGAACTCGCTCTCGCCGTAGACCAGCTCCATGCTCTTCCCGCCGAGCACATAAGGAGGGCGCAGCAGAAGCGGAAACCCGAGCGAACGTGCCGCGGCAATTCCCTCTTCGCGCGTGGATGCGAACGCCGAGTCGGGCTGCTGGATTCCCAGGCTGCGAAGGAGCTCGCTGCAACGCTTGCGATCCTCTGCTCGATCGACCGCTTCGGCGCTGGTTCCGAGCACCTTGACCCCCGCTTCGTGGAGCCGCTTGAGGAGTTTGAGAGGCGTCTGGCCGCCGAATTGAACGACCACGCCGTCTGGATCTTCCTTTTCGACAACGGCCATGACGTGCTCGAAGGTGAGCGGCTCGAAGTACAGCTTGTCGCTCACGTCGAAATCGGTGCTCACCGTCTCCGGATTGCAGTTGATCATGATCGTCTCGACGCCGAGGCGCCGGAACTCCTCCGCCGCGTGGACACAGCAGTAATCGAACTCGATTCCCTGTCCGATGCGGTTGGGTCCGCTGCCGAGGATGGCGATCTTTCTCCGGCCCGAGCGCTTCGCCTCGCAGCTTTCACCGTAGGTCAGATAGAAGTAAGGCGTCGCCGCGGCGAACTCTCCGGCACACGTATCCACCATACGCACCGCCGGACGGACGGCCAGGCGGTCTCTCAGACGCGCGACGTCTTCATCCGTGACGCCCCAGATCGCGGCGAGCTGCCGGTCGCCGAACCCGAACCTTTTGGCCTCCATGAGCATCTGAGCATCGCACGGGAAGGGAATCCTCGCCAGTGCTTCTTCGAAGAGAGCCATCCGCCGGATCCCGTCGAGAAACCACGGATCGATTCGCGAAAGGCTGTGGCACTCCTCTATCGGCCAGTGCCGCCGGAACGCCTGCTTCATGGCGAGCAAGCGCTCCGGGTTGGGGATCGAGAGCTTCTCCCTGAGAAGTCCGTCGCTGTACCCGGTTACGGTCTTGCCGTCGAGGCCATCCAGGCCGGCCTCCAGCGATCGCATCGCTTTCTGCAGCGCCTCGATGAACGTTCTTCCCACCGCGAGGACCTCGCCGATTGATTTCATCTGCGGTGTGAGCTCGTCTCGCGCCCCTTTGAACTTCGCGAAATCCCACCGCGGGATCTTGACCACGCAGTAGTCGAGCGCGGGCTCGAACGAGGCGGGAATCGACCTCACGATGTCGTTGGGGAGCTCGTTGAGCGTGTAGCCGAGGGCAAGTTTGGTGGCGATCTTCGCAATCGGGTACCCCGTCGCCTTGCTCGCCAACGCGCTCGAACGCGACACACGCGGATTCATCTCGATCACGAGGAGTCGGCCGCTCGCGGGGTCGAGGGCGAACTGGACGTTGGCGCCCCCGGCGATTCCGACGCGGTTCATGATTCTGAACGCCGCGTCCCGCATCGGCTGATAATCCTTGTCGCGAAGCGTCTGGACCGGGGCGACGGTGACGCTATCGCCCGTGTGCGTTCCCATCGGATCGACGTTTTCGATCGAGCAAACGACGACGCAATTTCCCTCGCCGTCACGCATCACCTCGAGCTCGAACTCCTTCCAGCCTTCGACGGACTCCTCGAGCAAGACCTCCCCGATGGGCGACTGTTTCAAACCTCTCGCGACGACACCGGCAAACGCATCACGGTCGCGTGCCATCCCGCTTCCGCTTCCACCGAGAGTGAACGACGGCCGTACGATGAGAGGGAGCCCCAGTTTCTCGAGGATTTCAAAGGCCTGGCCGAGGTTCTTGACCACCGCGCTTCGGGGGACTTCGCACCCCGCCTCCCGGGCGAGCTTGCGAAAGCTCCTCCGGTCCTCTGCTTTTCGTATCGCGCCGAGGTCCGCGCCGAGGAGCCGTACGTTGCACCGTTTCAGGAGGCCCTTCGACGACAGGTCGAGCGCGAGATTGAGCGCCGTCTGCCCACCCAATGTGGGGAGAATCGCGTCGCACTTCTCCCTCTCGATGATCGATACACACGATTCAACGGTGAGCGGTTCGATGTAGGTTGCGTCAGCGAGATCGGGGTCCGTCATGATCGTCGCGGGGTTGCTGTTGAGCAGGACTGCGCGGATCCCTTCATCGCGGAGCGCCCGTATCGCCTGCGTTCCGGAGTAGTCGAACTCACACCCCTGGCCAATGACAATCGGCCCCGATCCGATCACGAGCACGGATCTCACGTCAGATCTCCTGGGCATTGCTCACCCCCGAGCTCACACAGGCGCCGTTACCCTCGTCCAGGCTTTCGCACGCGTCACCCCGCGCATTCGCCCGATCCAGCGCCGTCTTGCGCGCCCGGACGCGCGACAAGAACTCGTCGAAGATGAACGCGGTGTCGTGTGGTCCGGGAGAGGCCTCGGGATGGAACTGCACGCACTCGATGAGGCGCTCGTCGTCCGCGAATCCCTCGACGGTTCCGTCGTTGAGGTTCGTGTAGGTCACACGAATGCGCGTATCCCGCTCGACAATGGACGGGCATACCGCGTAACCGTGGTTTTGACTCGTGATGTAGGTGCGGCCCGTCCCGCAGTGCACCACGGGCTGGTTGGCTCCCCTGTGGCCGAACTTGAGTTTGTACGTGGCTCCTCCGAGCGCGAGCGCGGCGATCTGGTGTCCCAGGCAAATGCCGAGAACGGGGACCTTCCCCACCAGTTTTCTCAGCGATTCCACGGCGCCGGGGACATCGGCGGGGTCGCCGGGACCGTTCGAGATCACGACCGCGTCGAAGTTCCCCGAGAGAATGCAACCTGCGTCGAATCCGCGTGCTAACGCCTCCTCCGCACTGAACACGATCGTCTCGACGCCAAGCTTTCGAAGCGACGAGACGATGCTCTCCTTCACGCCGAAATCGACCACGGCGACTCGTCCCTTTTTGCCAGGTCTGGAGCGCAACGGCTTCGGGCCCGCCGGCTGGACGAGTCCACGTCCGACGCGGTCGCGCACCGAACGGGCCAGATCCATAAGCTCGCCGTCGCTCCGTTCAGCGGGTCCGATCACGCCCACGACCGCTCCCCCACTCCGTATGCGAAGCGTGACCGAGCGCGTGTCCACTTCAGTGAGACCCGGCAGTTCGCGTCGCACCATGAACTCTTCGAGACTTCGCCGTCCCGGTCCCGGCGAGAAGAACGACGAGAGCTCTCTCACGACCAGCCCCCGCGCGGAGGGAGACAAGCTCTCGTTGTCGTCGTCGTGGACCCCGTAGTTCCCGATTTGCGGATACGTCATCACAATGATCTGGCCGGCGTACGAGGGATCGGTCACGATCTCCTGGTATCCGGTCATGCTCGTATTGAAAACCACCTCGCCCCATACAGGAAGGCGTCCCGCTCCCACCAATCGGCCATCGAAACGCGTCCCATCCGCAAGAACGAGTTTGCCCTTGCGTCTCTCCGATGGATTCATGGTGACGTCCTCTCTTCGATCGCTCTCATTCGACCTCGTCTGCGACTCAAGCCCCAGCGTTCACGCAAAAAAAAGACCGCCACAGGCGGTCTTCTCGACGAGAACACGTGAGATGATTTGACAGAACGCGAACGGAACGGCGCAAAAAAATCTCCCACGCTAGCGGGAGACCACGTATTCGATCGCGCGACTCTGTTCACCGATCCCTTTCCAGCCTCGCGGGGCTAGATTAAAAGGAACGCTCTACGTCGGCGGGAATGTACGACTCCCTCCTAAAACCGTCAAGGTGTTTCTCGATATTCTTGCATCTCTGCCGGCGGGAGTGGGGAGTTGTCCGCGGGCCCTGCGGCGCACGAGCGAGCGCAGCGGAGCGACGAACCGACGACGTCTCACAGCACGCGGCAGATCAGACCCTTCAAGTATTCGGATTCCGGGAATGAGGGCATCACGGGATGGTCTGCGCTCTGCGAGAGCCGCTGGAGGATCTGGACCTGCCGCTCGGCATCCACGCTCGCCCACGTGATCACCTTCGAGAAATGCTCGATGTCCATCGCACCCGAGCACGAAAACGTGGCGAGCAATCCGCCAGGTTTCAAGAGCTTCATCCCGAGGAGGTTCACGTCCTTGTATGCGCGCTCGGCTTTCTCGATGTGCGCCCTCGCCTGCGCGAACTTCGGCGGGTCGGCGATCACCATGTCGAACAGCCTCCCTTCGTCGCGATACGACCGGGCCACCTCGGACACATTTCCGTGGATGATCTCGACGCGCGATTCATCCACCCCGTTCGCGGCGAGGTTCCGCTCCGCGAGCCCGAGGGCACCGTAGGATGAATCGACCAGAGTGGAATGCCGAGCGCCCGCGCCGAGCGCATAGACGCTGAACCCTCCCGAGTACGAGAATAGATCGAGAACGTCTCTTCCCTGCGCGTACTCGGCCACGTAGCGGCGATTGTCCCGTTGATCGATGTAGAAACCCGTTTTCTGACCGGTCTTGATATCGACCGCGAAACGGTAGCCTCCCTCGGAGACATCGACCCGTTCGGGCGGAGCCTCCCCGGCAAGAAGTCCCCCCGCAGCTTCCAGGCCTTCGATTTTCCGTGTCTCCTGATCGCTCCGCTCGAAGACCCCTTTCGGCGAGACGGCCGCGACGAGGGCGGCGACGATCACATCCTTGACTCTTTCGACCCCCGCGGTATGCACCTGGACAACGAGATAGTCGCCGTAGCGGTCGACGATAAGACCGGGGATCCCATCGGATTCCGAGTAAACGAGGCGACAGACGTCGGAACTCCTGAGACTGGGGAGATCACGCCGGCGTTCGACGGCTTCCTTCACGCGGGCAAGCCACCATGCTTCGTCGATCGAAGCGTCTTCGTCCCAATCGAGGACACGGGCGTGGATCTGCGAGCGGTTGTTGTGGTACGCCCAGGCGAGGAATGCGCCCTCGTGATCGACGACTCGAGCGACCTCGCCGCGGGCCGGATTCCCCTCCACGCGGGCGATCGCGCCCGAGTAGATCCACGGGTGCCGCCGTCTGAGCGACCGATCGCGGCCTTTCACGAGCCAGATAGTCGAGGCATCCGCCATCTGAGTTACACGCTGAATCGAATGAAGAGGATGTCGCCGTCTTCGACAACGTAGTCGCGTCCCTTGACGCCGAGCTTCCCGGCGCTCTTGACCTTCTCCTCGGTGCCGAGCCGTTCGAGGTCATCGAACCCTATCACCTCGGCACGAATGAACCCCCGCGCCAGATCGGTGTGGATCTTGCCCGCCGCCTCCACCGCGGTCGCCCCGCGCCTGACGAACCACTGCCTCACTTCGGCGCTCGCCACTGTGAAAAACGAGAGCAGGCCGAGCGCGCGGATGCACTGACCCGTGAGGATGTGGAGCGCCGTGTCCTCCAACCCCATCTCCTGCATGAAGGCGCGCTTCTCCTCGTCGGACTCGAGCGCCGCGATCTCCGCCTCCATCTCGACGGCGACCTGGACACACCCGATTCGCAGCGCCGCGTACCGCGACGCGATCTCGCTCGCCCTCGCCGCATCCTTGACGTCGCTGTCGCCGACGTTCAGGACAACGATCATCTCCCTGGCGGAGAGAAGCGGATAACTTGCGATGAGCCTCTGGTCGTCCGGCGTGATGTCCAGCGTGCGGAGCGGGCGCTCGTTCTCGAGATGCCGTTTGAGCTTCTCGAGAAGCTCCCTCTCTTTGACCTCGTGCTCGTCCTTGATCTTCTTCAGGTCCTTCTCGATCCGCTGCAGCCTCTTCTCCACGAAGATCAAGTCGTGGAGCACGAACTCCGTGTTGACGTAGTCGATGTCCCGGATTGGATCGACGGACCCCCAGATGTGGTAGATCGAGTCATTCTGAAAGACCCTGACGACATGGCAGAAGACCTCGACCTCGGCGAGATCGTGGAAGATGTCACCTGTGGAGACGGAATGCTCCTCGATCTTCTGCGGGAGGATGATATCCACACGCGCCCTGGTGTGCTTCTTGGGCGAGTAGATCTTCACGAGCGCGTCGAACCGCGGATCCAGGATCTCGGCAACGCCGCGCGCCGTTTTTGAGGGATCCCCACGGTGTTCCAGCGCCCCCTTGCCGACGAGGAGACTGAAGAGAGTTTTCTTGCCGGTTTGCGGGAGGCCGATGATTCCGATATTCATGACGGCACCGATCCTTTTCAGGGCGGGAAAAACGAACCGCCGGTTCCGCGCCTCGTCAACGGGTCGCAGATCCGGCGGTTCGATACGGACGGGAGAGCGGTCCAGGATTGGCTAACCCTGCGCGATTTCGACGAAAATATCTTCGCCCTGGACAACAACCTCGTGCGTCTCCACGGGAGAGACCGCCGGAAGAGCCAGCGCTTCTCCGGTCCTGAGATCGAAGATCGCCCCGTGGTCCGGACACTGGACGCGGCATCCCTCGACGAGCTCGCCCTCGGACAGGTACGCCATCGCGTGCGTACACGTGTCCGCGATACAATAGTACTTTCCGCCGACGTTCGCGACAAGGAGCGGTTCCCCCTCGACGTCGAACGATTTCATCGTGTCCCTGGGCACGTCGCCCTTCTTGCAGAGTCTCGTTTTCATGAGTCTCGTCAGGCTCCTGTCTGGGCCACTCCCAACAGTTCCTTGATCCTCGGCGACACGATCTCCCCGCCTTTGGTGATCATCGTGTCACGTATGATCTCGTCTTCCATGTTGAGATTGACCGCGCCGTCTTTCACCATGTTCTGGAAAAACGCCGTTATGTTTTTCGAGTACATCTGGCTGGCGTGATACGAAACGGTCGACGGGAGATTCAGCGGCCCCATGATGGTCACGCCGTACGCCTGGACCGTTTCTCCCGGCTTCGTGAGCTCGCAGTTGCCTCCTCGTTCGGCGGCGAGATCCACGATCACCGACCCGGGGTTCATACCCTTGACCATCTCTCCAGTGACGAGAATGGGCGCCTTCTTGCCGGGAACGGCGGCTGTGGTGACGACGACGTCGTGTTCCTTGACGACCTTCATCATCATCTCGCGCTGCTTCCGATAGAATTCCTCACCCATCGCCTTCGCGTAGCCGCCCTTGTCCTCGGCGTCCCCCGCCTCGAGCTCGAGCTCCACGAACTTGGCGCCAACGCTCTTGACCTGGTCCTTGACCGCCGGACGGATATCGTACGCGCTGACCACGGCGCCGAGACGCTTCGCGGTGGAGATCGCCTGGAGCCCCGCGACGCCGACACCGACGATGAAGACACGCGCCGGGGCGATGGTCCCCGCCGCGGTCATGAACATCGGGAAGAACTTGGGCAGAATCTCCGCGGCCATGATGATCGCTTTGTACCCGGCGATGGTCGCCATGGAGGAGAGCACGTCCATGCTCTGAGCGCGCGTGATTCGCGGCACCAGTTCGAGCGAAAACACAGAGCCCCCGCATTTCGCAAACTCTCTCGAGAGCGCCGGGTCGCTGAGCGACTCCGTAAGGCCGATGACGATCTGACCCTGTCGCACCCTCCCCAGATCCGCGCGTCCCGCGTCGGGGTTCGCTCCAAACGTACGCACCTGAAAGACCACGTCGGATTTTGCGAAGACATCGTCTCTCGAGACGATCTTAGCTCCTTTACGCGTGTAGTTCTCGTCGAGGATTCCCGCCCCGCCGCCCGCGCCCGACTCGACGAGCACTTCGGCTCCGGATTTGATCACCGATGGAATGACGTCGGCTATCAGCGCGACCCGGCGTTCTCCGGGGAACGTCTCCTTCGGAACACCCACGACAATCGGTTTGCCTTGCTCTGCCATCGAAACTGCAGCCTCCTCTCTTCGCTTCCGCCGACGGCGCTACCGGGGTCCGCCAGCCGCCCAAACGGATCCAGGCACGGCGCGGAGACCCGCGCTCTTGGAACCACGATGTCGATGTGACATCCGTCTGACAAATCTGTCTATTGAAAAGTCTCGGCAAAGACAGGTAACCATATCACGGCCCGCGGGGTCCAGAAAGCGAAAAATGGCCGCCCGCCCGCCGCCCCCAACAGACGCTCTCCAAACCAGTTGGCCGTGTATCTTCCGGGGCTGGCCCGGGGCCGAAGCGCTTCACAAGCCCCAAGGCCTGGGGCCCTAGAGCCCCATGAGCTCACGAACGTACTTCGGAGGCGGCGACCCAAACTCGAGGACCTCGTTGTGGAACGACTCGAGGTTTCCACGGGAGCCGTGCTTCTTCTCCCAGGCCTCCCGTATGCCTGTCACCTCGAGATTCCCGACGTAGTACGTCGAAAGCTGTGTGGACGTCAGGCACGCCCTTCGCCACTTGCCCGCCGCCTCGCCCTCCTCCTGGAAGCCTTCGTTCATCATAAGGGCCATCGCTTCCTGCTCGGTCATCCCAGCGGCGTGGATCTTCTGATCGATGATCGCGTTGATGATCATCCGCAGTCTCATCTTGAGCTGCTGCATCTTGATCTCGGGCCCTCCGAAACCCTTCTCGACCATCAGCTGTTCCGCGTAGGTCGCCCACCCCTCGACGAATGAACCGCTGGCGAATACCGCCCGCACCATCGTCGGCGCTTTGAAGCGGTTCGCGTGGGCCAGCTGAAGATAGTGCCCCGGCATCGCTTCGTGCACCGTCAGGTCGCGGAGCATATAGTCGTTGTACTCGCGGAAGAACGAGTCAACGCGTGTCTGCTGCCAGTCTTTCGGCGTGGGCGAAATTGCAAAGAAGGTCTCGGCATCGGGCTCGAGAGGTCCGGGAGAGTTGCAGTAGGCCACCGCGACGCCGCGTTCGAACTCGGGCATCACGATGAGCTTGATCGGCTTGTCGGGAACGCGCACGAGGTGATTCCTCGAAACGAAATCGGTGCACGCCTCCAGGCACGAGCGCGCGCGGTCCACGATGGTCTCGTTCGTGGGATGCGACTCGGCGAGCTTGTCGAGCACCGCCCTCACTACTTTCTTTCGCCCTTCCACAGTGTCTTCGACAGGCTCGCCAGGAAATGCCAGCCGGTAAAGCGGGAGCGCCGTCTCGTACATCTCGGCCTGAGTGGCCATGAGATCACTTTCCGCTCGCCGCAGGATGTCCTCCATCGTCAAGTCGGAGTCGAGAGTGTAGCCGAGCTTCTCACGGAACCTCTCCTCGCCGAGGCGAAACTCCCCGTTCGATTCCCGGAGCAGGTCGTTCTGCAGCCACGATCCGTAGTACTCGAGAGCAGCCGCGGCTTTTTCACGAACGTCCTTGAGATCTGCTTCTGCGCCGGGCACCTGCGCGACGAACTCGTCGAGCCCGCTGCGTATGAGGCTGATCGTCCCCTGGTTCTGGAGAATCGCCGTCTCCGTGTGGACGCGGGGCGGGTTCTTGACGTTCGCCTTGGCGAACGCGGCGACTCGCGGGATGATTTCGAGACGCGCCTTCACGTTCACGAGACGCTTCTCGAGCGGCGCGAAGTCGCGCGCGACAAGGTTGTAAATCGCTCCCCCGATGTTGTACGCGAGTGGATTCCATTCGTACTCCTTGAGCGTTTCCATCCGGTAGATGGCCCCTTCGAGATGGTTCTTCAAGATGTAGTAATCGATTCGGTTGACCTGGTTGAGTCGGGCGGGATCTATCGAGAGAAGCGACTGGAGGCAGGCCTTGTCGAGCTCGATAGCCGCTTTCACGCCGGCGAAGCTGTAGTCATTCAGCCGATCGTCGTACCTGTGGTCGCCAAGAACGGTGGCCGATTCAGGATACATTCTGAGATGGTTCTCGATGTATTCGCCAGCGTGCGAGACGAAAACGCTGTTGGGGTCTTCGGCGGACGATTTCGCACACGCGCCGAAAACCATGGTCAATCCCACGATGACGAGCAGCACCAGATGGTCACGCATGAAGATTCCTTTCTCCCGGAAGCATCCGACTGAAAAGCCGCGTGGAGCCGTTTCTTCCTCACGAAGCGCCTACCTCGGACCCGGAGCGGCGCCGCGGCCGCGCGCCAACACGCCGGCGAACGTCTCGAGAAACTCGTACCGGTTTTTCCATGTGGTGTACATGATACCGCACGCCCCCGGTGCCTTCGCCAGAGAGGCGAGCCAATCCTCCGCGGCATCCGTTCTGTCCGTGTCGTAGTAACCGCATCCGATCGTTCTGAATCCAAGACGATCGAAATGCTGGAGGCTCTTGTCCCTCGTGCCGTAGTTCCAGCAGGCGATGATAAGGTCCTTCGGAATGTGGTTCCACGAGCCCTTGAGGTCGCCATTGAAGAGGTAGTAGTTGTCCCTGGCATTCTGGTTCGGATCGAGCATATCGGACCAGATGAATATCCCCGCGCTGGGGTTGATCCCCCGCACGATCTGCGCCTGCCGCGTGATGCAGTCCCCCACGATCTCGCCCGCCGAAAGCCCGCGGCTTTCGCACGCCTGGCACCACCCGCCCACACGGATCTCATCCATGGAGAACAAGTAGTGCTCCGGCGCGAGGGTGTCGTGGAGAGTGCGCACGATCCGTTCCCAAATCTCGTACACGCGCGGCTCCGACATGCACACACTCACCTGCCCCGATTCGCCTTTGAGAGCGAACGCTTGATAATAGCTGACCAGGAGCCGATCCCCCTCACGAACGCGGCCTCCGGGGCGCACCACGAGAGGTGTCTCTTCGTGTTCGAATTCGAAAGAGGGGCTCTCGTCCTCGATCTTCTCGAAGTCCTCCCCCTCGCGATAGACGAGACCTGTTTCCGCGTTCTTCACCTCGACGGGAGTGCCCGGCCGGCGGACCACATTCATGATCCCCACTTCGCGCATCCGCATGTCATCGACCCAGAAGCGCCCCGATGGCCCGTTCCACACCCCGACGTAGATTCCCGCGCTTCTGTACGAAAGACTGTTGAACCCCACACGGACCTGCCGCCAATCGCCGGTCGCTTCGAGAGACGGCCGCCACGTCGCGAGAACACGGTCATCGGCCGTTTTGACGACGACCTGAAACCGGCTCGGAGGATTCAAGTTCTCCGTCTTGACCCAGAACGTCAACTCGTAGCAGCGGAACGGAAGCACAGAGACCTTTTGCACGACGCGGCCCATGCCGCCCCGTGCCTTTGTCAGGTTCTCGAAACGAAGAGAGGACTTCCCCTCCGTTCTCACCATCGCATCGGCAAAGCTCTGCTTGCCCGGACCATCCTGGTGATTGAACCCGGCGGCCCTCTCGCCGTTGAATTTCTCGAATCCACCGTTGGCGATACCGACGGTAAGATCTCTCGCGAGAGCGCCCCTTCCGTTCTCCACGACGAACGGAACGTCCCTCGCGGGAACCGCGGCGGCCAGGCGGCGGTCGTGAGCGAGCACACCGCTCGCATACCCCGCCGAAAACACCACAGGGATGAGCTCGACGCCAGACTCGTCGCAGGCTTTCTTCACCGCCCGCAACCGCTCCATGTAGTCTGCCCCCTGGAGGTCGATCCGATCGAACGATGCCGAGAGCACCATACCGTTGAACCCGAGACGGGACGACCGGCGGACGATCTCCCGTATCTCAGCGACGTGCTCGTCCCGCGAGAGGTTCAGCTGCACGAAAACAAGGCGGTATGGCAGATCTACGGCGCCGCGCGATCCACTCGCCGCGCCAAAAGCCGTCTGCGCCATCGCCAGACATGCGACGACAGCCGAAACAACGATCCTTCTCACTTAGGGGCGCCTCCGTTTTGCGCAACAACTTGACGTCGTAGAAACATACGACGCGCCCTCCCGCCGAATCAAACCCATTTCGCGGGGACGGCGCTCGCTCGACGTCGCTTGTGTGTGCGGGTGCGGCGAGCGCTCGACATCGCTTGTGTGTGCGCTGGACACGCGCGGGCGGCGATGGTACACTCCGAGCCAATCGTCAATCGCACGGGTTCGCGGCCACAGACGAGCACGGACAAGCGAGAAAAAGATGGACAGACGGACCTTCTTGAAGACTGTTTCGATCGGCGTCGCCGCCGCTCCGTTCGTGCGCCCCTCTGATTTGTTCTCCGCGGCCTCGGAGGCTCCCGCGGATTTGTCCATCATCACGGCGAGCGATCCCGCTCTCGCCACGAGGAGAGCTGTCGAGGCCATCGGCGGGATGTCGAGCTTCGTGTCGAAGGGCGACGTCGTCGTCGTCAAACCCAACATCGGATGGGATCGCACCCCGGAACAGGCCGCCGACACCAATCCTGCCGTCGTCGCCGCGCTCGTCGAGCTGGCCTACGCCGCTGGAGCCAAGCAAGTCAAGGTGTTCGACAACACATGCAATGCGGCGAGGAGATGCTACAAGAACAGCGGAATCGAGGACGCCGCGCGCGCGGCCGGTGCCGACGTGTTCTTCGTCGAAAACAGAAGACTCAAGAAAGTCAACCTCGGCGGCGAGATACTCAAGGAATGGCCCGTCTACACCGATGCGCTCGAGGCGGACAAGATCATCAACGTTCCTATCGCCAAGCAGCACTCACTCGCGCGGATCACCCTTTCCATGAAGAACCTCATGGGGCTGATCGGCGGATCGAGAAATCTTCTCCACCAGAAGCTCGACACGAACATCGTTGATCTCGCCGCGTTCTTCAAACCGTCGCTCACAGTCCTCGACGCCGTTCGAGTGCTGACGGCAAACGGCCCCCAGGGTGGAAACCTCAACGACGTGAAGATCGCGAACACAGTGGCCGCCTCGCGCGACCAGGTGGCCATCGACGCGTTCGGAGCGACCCTCTTCGAGAAGACGGCGGAGGACCTCCCGCACGTTCGCGAGGCCTTCGCGAGAGGGATCGGTGAAAAAGACCTCGGAAAACTGAAACTGGCGCGCGAAACCCTCTCTTGAGAGTGGCAGCAACAAAGAGAATATCGGGCCTCAAACGAGCGAGAATCACGTCGCAGACCGTCTTCCTGATTCTCTTCCTCTTCCTTCTGTCGCAGACCGAGTACCACGACCGGGATGTCATCGCCTGGCCGGTGAGAGTTTTCCTCGAGCTCGACCCGTTGATCCTCCTCACGACGTTCCTCTCGTCCCACAAGGCCGCCCCGGGGCTTCTGCTTGGCGTGATTGCGATCGTGGTCACTTTTCTTTTCGGCAGAGTGTTCTGCGGCTGGTTCTGCCCCCTGGGGACGCTGAACGATCTCATCGGATCGCTCGGCAAGCGCAGAAAAGCGCGAAAAGAGACCGCTCTCGACAAGAACGGGGTCAAGGTAAAGTACTACTTGCTCGCCGCGATCCTCGTCGCGGCAGTCTTCCAAATCCATTTCGCCGGCATCTTCGACCCCATCGCGCTCACCATACGATCGTTTTCCCTCGCCGTGAGCCCCGCGTTCAACTACATCGTTCATGGGGCCTTCGATCTTGTCTACAAGACGGGGATCCCCGGCGTCAGCACGGCGAGCGAGAGGGTCTATGAGTTCTTGAGGAGCCACGCGATCTCATTCGGCCGTCCGATGTTCGTTCAGGGGAGCTTGATCGGGCTCATCTTTCTCGGGATCCTCGGGCTCAACTTCGTGAGAAAGCGCTTCTGGTGCCGGTACGTGTGCCCGCTGGGCGCCCTTCTCGGCTTGCTTTCGCGGTTCTCGCTCTTGAACCACAAACTCAAGAATGAAGCGTGCAACGATTGCACGCTCTGCCTCGCCACGTGCAGCGGGGGAGCGCGCCCGTATCCGGAGAACGAGTGGCGCGGCTCTGAATGCGTTCTCTGCATGAACTGTCACAGCACGTGCGCGCAGCAGGCGATGTCCTTCGAGTTCGGAAGACCGGCGCCGGCGGCGCGCCGCACCGATCTCAAGCGGCGCTACGTCATCATGGCCGGCGCCGCGGGGCTGGGGAGCCTCGCCCTCGTTCGCCTGAACCCGGTCCGCGAGACAGGGAGCGCCGAGCTCATACGCCCCCCGGGGTCGGTCGAGGAGAGCGAGTTCCTCCGGAGGTGCGTGAAGTGCGGGGAGTGCATGAAGGTGTGCATCACCAACGCGCTTCACCCCACGTTCCTCCAGGCGGGTTTCGAGGGCGTATGGTCCCCGCTGCTCGTGCCGCGAATCGGCTACTGCGAGTTCAACTGTACGCTATGCGGCCAGGTGTGCCCGACGGACGCCATCGAAGAGCTCGGTCTCGAGGTGAAGCAGAAAAGAAAGATCGGTCTCGCCTTCGTCGACCAGAACCGTTGTCTTCCCTATGCGTTCGGCATCAATTGCATCGTGTGCGAGGAGCACTGCCCCACAAGCCCGAAGGCGATTCAGTTCGAGTCTCGCGTCGCCGTGAAGGACGGAGTCGAGACGGAGCTGAAGCTCCCCGTGATCGTGCCGAACGACTGCATCGGCTGCGCGATCTGTGAGTACTACTGCCCGGTCGGCGAGGAGGCGGCGATCCGCGTGACGAGCGTTGGCGAGGACCGGTCGGAAAAGAACCGGATCATCCTGTAGCGCCGGCGGCATCGGGCATCGGATCGTGGAGGCATCATGAAAACTTGTTTCTCGCTCTTTCTTGTAATCGCGGCGCTTGTGGCACCCGCCGCTGCGGACACGTGCGTGAGGATCGAAAGCCACACGGACGAGTACTACTACATGGGGCAAACCCACCCTGCCGAGGATCGGATCGATCAGATCTGGTTCGGCGGGGACAAGGTCGCGTACATCACGGGAAACCAGAAGATCCTTTTCGACACAGGCGACAGCTCGTTCGTCTTCGTGAATCTTGCCGACTCGTCGTACGCCGAGACGAGGCTCCCTTTCGACTGGGCGAACCTCGTCTCGACGGACACATATGCCTTCCTCGAAAAATACCAGCGCCACGGGGAGGTCAAGGAAACAGCCGCAACGAAGACGATCGGCGGTTGGCCGTGCCGGGAATACGAGATCACATCGTGGCTCATCGTCGAGGACGGACGGTACAACGAGCGCGAGGAGACGGCGTGGATGTCGGTAGAGCTCCCCATCGTCTGGGATCTTTTCCGCCGGATCCATGGGGATTTTCTCAAGTTGTCGAACTACGATGACGCGTTCGTCACGGAGTTGCTGAAGATCGACGGTTTCAGCGCGGCTACGGAAACGATGACGTACATCCACGGCTTCGGCGTCAACTCGCGCCAGAGGGTCATCGACGTCTCCGAGAGGCCCGCGCCGCCGGGTCTCTACGCGGCGCCGGATGGATTCCGCAAGAAGAACGAGCTCGCACTCGAAGACATCAATGGGTAAAGAGGACGCACCCGCTTCGGGGCATCCGGACAGTTGCTTTCATGTCCGATGGAGAGAAGGAGAGCAAGCATGAAGAAGAGGACAGCGATGGCGAGTCGAAGGGACTTTTTCAGAAAGGGGCTCACCGGACTCGTAGGGATAGCGATTGCGCCGGCCATGGTGAGCGCCGAGATCAGCGCGGCTGAAAAGGCCGGGAAGAAACAAAGAAAGATCGAGCGCCGCACGCTCGGCAAGACGAAGCTCGAGCTCCCCGTCGTGAGCATGGGTGTCATGAACGCGGATAACCCCGATCTCGTCAGGGCCGCCCTCGACGCCGGCATCGGTTACCTCGACACGGCGAACTACTACCAGCGAGGCCGGAACGAGGAGATGATCGGAGGCGTGCTCAAGGGCCGTCCCCGTGACTCCTTTGCCATCGGCACAAAGGTGCTGGGCTCGCCTCTCGACCGGAAGACCGGCCTCTACTCGAAAGAGGCGACGGCGGAACCTTTCATCGAGAAGTTCGAAACGAGCCTCAAGAGACTGGGACTCGACCACGTGGAGATTCTCTTCCATCACAACGTGGTTCGAAAAGGCGGCGCGCTTCACGAGCCGTACCTCACCGCCCTTCAGGAGTTGAAGAAACAGGGGAAGGCCCGTTTCGTCGGGGTGTCGACGCACATGAACGAGCCCGAGGTCATACGCGCGGCGATCGAGAGCGGCGTGTACGACGTCGTGCTTACCGCGTACAACTTCAGGCAGCCGCATGTCACCGAGGTCGAGAAGGCGATCGCTGAAGCGAACGAAGCGGGGCTGGGCGTGATCGCGATGAAAACACAGGCGGGGGTCTACTGGGACAGCGAGCGGCAGCACCCGATCAACATGAAGGCCGCCCTCAAGTGGGCGCTCAGGAACAAGAACATTCACACAGCGGTCCCCGGGTTCACCACATTCGAGCAGATGGAGCTCGATCTTTCGGTGATGGAGGATCCCGAGCTCACGCCGGCCGAGGAGCTCGATCTCAAAGAAGACCAGCGAATGGGCCGCGCGGGGTTGTACTGCGATCACTGCGCGAAGTGCACCGGCGAGTGCCCTCGCGGCGTTGAGATTCCCACGCTCATGCGAAGCTACATGTACGCGTACGGCTACCGGAATCTCGCCGCGGCGAAGGAGACGTTCGAGCTCGCCGGGATGACGGAGGTTCCCTGCGCGGAATGCGGCACCTGCCTGGTAAAATGCACCATGGGGTTCGACGTCAAAAAGAGAATCGGCGACATCGCGAGAATCCAGAATGTCGCGGACGATTTCATCATTTGACAGGAACGAAAGCCGCGGGGATCAGGCGTGAGAGCGGATCGCCGCGGCCAGAGAGGACAACATGAAAGTCAAGACAACGCGATTCAGGGCGGCGGTTGTGCTCGCCGTGTATCTTGGACCCGCGGCGCTCGCCGTATCTTTTGTGCCCACGGCCTTCGCGTTGTGTCCCGGACACACGGCGGCCTCCGTGTCAGCGGCCGGGATGACGGAGTTCTTCCCCGAGCTCGAAGGGTGGGCGAAGGAGGGCGAACCGGAGCTCTACATTCCCGACGACCTCTTCGAGTACATCGACGGAGCGGCGGACCTCTACTTGAGCTACGCATTCGAGGAGCTCGCGATGACGAGCTACGCCGGCGGCGATAAACGGAGCTTGACCATCGAGATCTATCGGCACGGCGATCTTCGCAATGCGTTCGGAATCTACAGCCAGGAGAGACCGAAGGATGGCCGCTTCGTGGCGATCGGCACCGAAGGGTATTACGACAAGGGCGTTCTCAATTTCTTTCACGGGCCGTATTACATAAAGATCACGGGGTTCTATCTCGGAGAGGACGACGAACGAGCGCTCACGACCGCGGCTGAAGAGGTGGCCAGGCGGCTCGAACAGAACCCCGTGTTCCCCGAGGTTCTCGCGTGCTTCCCTCCCGAAAACAAGATCGCCCACACCGAGTGCTTCGTGGCCGCGAACGTATTGGGCTACGGCTTTCTCCACTCCGCTTACGCGGCTGATTATGACATCGGCGGATCGACGACGAGGGTTTTCATTTTCGAGGGGAAGGACGAGAACGATGCCCGGAAAATGTTCGATGAATATGTCGGCGTCCCCGGCACGCCAGAACCCGTGGTGGGCGAAGACGGGATCACCCGCTTCGTCGACATGCTGAGGAGCTCCCTCGTGCCGATGAATCTCCGCACGGAGGGCCGTTTTCTCTTGGGGTTGTTCACGAGCGACGCGGCGACCGCCCGCTCGATCATCGAGGCGATCGAGAAGAACCTCAAGACTCGCAAGCTCATCGAGTGACGAACCGGCGCCGCCCCGCCTTGCCTTCCGTGACCCCTGGGAGGCGCGTTTCCGCGCGCTCGTCACTTCTTCGGTTTCGGGCGGAACTCCTCGAAGATCGCACCGTCGATCTTCTGACCAAAGACGATCTCATCCAACTTCTGCTCTTCTGTCAGAGCGCCTTCCTGATAGACCGTCCTCGTGTATGGGAGCATGAGACCCTTCGTCTTTCTGTAATCGCTGAACAGGACCTGGACCGAGCCGCGGTCTTCGATCCTCCTCACGGGGAGATGCGTCTTTTTATCCAGGTCGAAGAGCACCGTGTCGCCTTGATCGACGACTCCCACACGATCGATGCCGGCAGCGGCGACGAGTGAGTCGTCAGCAACGTCTGTGACGGCGTAGAACGTGTCGCAATCGGCGAGATAGTACGCCATCCCGTCGACCGTCCTCATGTTTTTCGTCAGCCTCTTGGTGTACCTCTCGTTCTGCCGGACGCCGAGGTTCACCACCGCCCAGACATCGCCCCCGTTGTAGTAGTACGTGAAAAAGAACGGATGGTCGTAGGCGGTGAAGTCCTGGTCAATTTTCATCTTGTCCGGCTTCTCGACCTCCCGCGTGTAGTTGGCGTGGAGCTCTCCCCACCCTTCCCAGTGAGCGACGAGCTGGCCTTTCTCGGTCATAGTCTTCCAGCTCCTGGCCTTCTTCTCGCCGCCCATCGCTTTCACCGACGCTGCGACGAGGGCTTTCGCCGGGTTCTTGTCTTCGGCCTGTCCGGACTGGAGAACCGCCGACAGCAGGCAGACCCCCGCCACAACGGCGAATATCAGCGCCGGCTTGCCGCAAATCGATTGTCGTTTCATCTCGTTTTCTCCCCCTCTTGCGTCATGCCCTGAGCTGCGAATGAGCCTCGATGAGTTTTTCCCGCACGGGAAGCTTGAACGGGCAGCTCCCCACGCAAGGCCCCGAACAACTTGAACACTGCACCGCTCTTCTCGAATCGGGCAGCGCCGCGTAGAGACCCATCGCGTACTTCTCGCGTCCGTAGTTGTGGAAGTAAAGCCGGTACCTGAGAATGTCGTGTATCGGCACTCCGCCGGGACACGCGGCGAGACAGGCGTCGCACCCGGGACGGCAGTAATCGCGATCGAGGAGAAGACCGTACTCCTTGAGCGTCTTCCCCTCATCGGGAGTGAGGTTGGGGTTTCCCGACGCGCTGACGAACTCGTCGACATCTTCGAACGACCTCATCGAGAGCGTTATGGTGTCGATGTTCGGCTGCGCGAGCATCCATTTGGTGAACGCCTGTCGGACCGTTCTTCCCTCCCTCATGTGCGCCGAGTAATCGATTTTCCTCGCGGCCGAAAGGCTCTTCATCGCCACAACGGCGACATTCTTCTCCTTCGCTTTCGCGAGGACAGGCTCGAGCCCCTTGGTCATGTAGTTCATCCCCGGCATGATCATGTCGATCGCCGTGTTTTCGATGAGCCACGTGAAATCCTCGACCATCTTCGGACCGTGCGAGCTCGCGCCCCAAAAACGGATCTTCCCGGCCTTCTTGGCCTTCTCGAACGCGTCGTAGATGTTCGGGTTCTGTAGGCGCTTGAGGTCGCCGAGGTTCGGATCACCCACGGAGTGAATCAGGCACGAATCCACGTAATCCGTGTTGAGCCTCTGGAGGCTCTCATCGATCGCCTGTGTCACCGCATCCGCGGTGACGTCCGCGGTGATCAGCTCCGGCATGAGCTTGGTCGTTACGAAGAGCTTGTCGCGCTTCTGCGGGAAGATCTTGCCGATGACAATCTCCATGTCGTAGTACTGACGCGCGGTGTCGACGTAGTTGATCCCCCGCTCTATCGCGTACTCGAGAAGAGCGGGTTCCGTCATGGCCCCGTTTCCAAAAGAAATATCCGAGACCTTCCACCCCGTCTTCCCCAGCGGCCGGTACTCCTTGATCTGCGGTTTTCCCGCGGCGTCCTGGGGCGGTTGTTCCGCCGGCTTATCCTGAGGCCCGCCGAGACTCTCCGTCGCCGCTGCAAGTCCCATTCCGGCGCCGACGACTGTCGCCACGCTTCGTCCGAGAAACGCTCTTCTCGAAATCGCCTTGTCGCTTTCGGTCATTCTGCACCTCGCTTTGAGTCTTCGCCCCGCCGGACGTCCGGCGATTAGGATGCTCCGACTGATGACACTACGAAAAAACTCCTTCCGCGTTGCGGTTCACTCGCGACCGAAAGGTCACTGTTTCCACGGATCGTGCTCTGAGGCTTCCCACCGCAGACGCACGCGAAACTCGGGATCGTTCGCCAAAACTTTATTTC
>Ga0315273_10000961_pt1 | contig 31613 bp, 41 predicted proteins | sample YL17G02_0_MG_FD_205753 | JGI IMG/M metagenome (GOLD analysis project Ga0315273, IMG submission 205753) | Sediment microbial communities from Yellowstone Lake, YNP, Wyoming, USA - YL17G02_0 | ecosystem: Environmental > Aquatic > Freshwater > Lake > Sediment | place: USA: Wyoming | collected... | reverse complement strand
CAAGCTGGTCCTCATGATTCTTGTAGGGCATGTGCTAATATTCTAGCGTTATTTATCCGCAGTCGCTAGAATATTAGCACGTCGTTTCTGCAACTCGACCAGCCCCAAAACTTCCTCAAACGCGATGGGTGTGTAGTTCGTCCACTCACAAGAGATGTTCAAGTATCGTGGTCCCAAACGCCCGTCAATGCCGAACATTGGCTCATTCGCGTGCGTATGTCCGTGGACATTCGTCCACTCCGGCTTCAAGCTACCCTTATCGATTGGGTAGTGCGACAGGAGCAAGTTCCCTATGTATCGCGTACCGTAAATCTTCTCAAACCACGGAAGATAGTCTTTCTTGGTGTCGAAAATGTCATGATTCCCTGTCAACAGCCGCTTGTGCCCATTACATCGGCCAATCAGCGGAATCAGCTTCCGCTTCATCGCGACATCACCCAAATGGTACACATGGTCTTGCGGACGGACCACCGCGTTCCAGTTCGCAATTAACGCCTCGTCCATCTCGTCCGCATTCGCGAAAGGGCGCATCGGGGTCCCATCGGGTCGCAGAAAATGGATGATACTCTCTTGTCCGAAGTGGGTATCACTGATGAAAAAGATGTTCGCCATAATCAAAAAGGGTTTTCACTGTCCCTCGCGCCCAAACCCAAAAACGGAGCAAGGTAGGGATCGCTCCCATGCCGAAATATCGACGCCTGGATGCTACCCCTGACACCAACGGGCCCTGGGCGCCGCCCAGTTGTTGTTGTGGCCCGTATGGGATTCGAACCCATGCCTCAGACTACTTGGTGGACACGGAGAGAATCGAACTCTCACATACTGGGTGCAAACCAGCCAAGCTCCCGTTACATCACGCGCCCAAAATGTGCTGACCGTCCGTTGTGGGTATCAACTCCCACTGGTATTAACCCGACGGCTGGGCTCTACCCTAATGAGTAGATTTTGCCACCAGCACTACACTCCAAACGATGCTCCGCAACCGCACGTAGATACCACGTTTGGGTTGCGAAGCACGAAGTTCCGCACAAGCAGGTTGTCATCGTAATCCAACACTGTCCCGCGCAAGAACACAAAACTCTTTCGGTCAATGAACACGCAAGCACCATTACGCTCAAACGTCTCATCGTCAGGAGCAATTATACTCCATCCGAACACATATGTCAAGCCTGAACAGCCGCCGCCCTTGATTGAGATACGTAAGCCGTTTGTATTCAGGGCGTTACGCTTCAAAATCTGGGCGACAGCCGCGTCGGTCAACGCAAATTGGCCGGTCTGCTGTAAGGGGATTGTCATCTACTTATGCAACACTACAAGTATAACAAAATACCAGTCGGAAGTCAAGGTTTATTTTTGGGACGCTGGTCACCAAGTATCCAACTATACCAATGACGTTTGGCTTGGTATAGTTCGTGTTCTACGTCGTCTCTCGTAAACTTTGGATATCCTGGCACAGTGACAGACACCCAGGGGCGCCCTGACGGACCAGGCTTGTGGAGTAGATGGAGCAACATGGCTTCAAGTTTCGTTGGTTGGACCATGCGGAACCTCGCTAGTTCATAAGGGAAATGTCAATCCTCAGAAAGCGCACACCATACAAGAGCCGTTGCACATCATGAGCGTTGCGCACATGTGTGTCCATCGCGGCATTATAGTCGCCACTGAAGAACAGAAATTCTCGGATACGTCGAGCTTGAAGCGACCAATTTGGACGATTGTGTACCGTCGCCGTGCTCGTAAAATCCTGCACGGATAGAATGCCTTGCTGCGCGTATTTAGCAATAATCACCGTATTGACGCGACCCAGGTTCCACGCCACACTCACCAGCGCGTCATACGCCGATTGATTCAGCGTTCCACAAACGTTCGCTTCAACGATATCCTGATAGACACGCAGTTGCCGATCAAATTCTTCGTCGGCTTCGGCAACGGTTACGAGCTTGGGGTAGGTGGCGGTGACCCGCTTGCCCTTCCATGAGTGCATTCCGTAGCCAATTGCATAGCCACCCGAGTCACGATACGCACGGCTCCAGAAGCCCTCATGCCATTTGATAAAGGCCTTCCCCTGCGGGCTCACCTCATCAGGATAGGGACCACAGGCCGTTGGGACTTCCGTCACCCGCTGCAATTCCACCCACTTGTAGATGTTCTGCACTTCAAGGAACCGGTCGGCATTTGTTCGCGCGCCCAAGACGACGATGACGATATTGCGGCCCGACTCCAAGCGCACAACCGTGGCAATACAAAATCCCGATTGGTTGATGAAGCCCGTCTTGGCGGCGACAATATTCAGCTTGCCCAAAAGACGATCCGTCGAGGGCGCCGACACAAGTCGTTTGCCAATTCGCACGGTATGAACGGGCTCCTGCATGATCTCCGTAAGTTCGTCATCCTCAAGAACGTACATGAGTAGACGCGCCATGTCGCGAGCGGTGGACACATTCCCCACCAACAGACCCGATGGGTCCACATAGGTCGTTTGAAACAATCCCATCTCAAAGGCCTTGTCGTTCATACGTTCCACAAATCCCACCGCGCCTTGTGGTGATGTGCGAGCGAGCGCACGCGCCGCCACGTTATCTGACGCCACGAGCATGAGGTGCAGTAAGTCTCGCACGGTGATGCGGTCTTGTGCGCGTAGGAACGTATGAGACGCATTTCGCACGTCCGCAGGGGTAATGGTCACCAGGGTGTCGGGGTCTATATCATTCTCTTGCACCACTTCGGCCGTCATGATCTTCGTGATGCTCGCAATAGAGCGAGACACATCGGCATCCTGCTCCCATAGCACTTCATCTGTTTCAGGGTTCACAACGACGGCCGCCGACGCATGAATATCGGGAATCAAATGACCCAACACATCAATCTTCGTTCGTGGTAGAATAGGCGCCGCTACTGCGGGTTTCTTCACAGGTCGAGTGGTTTTCGCATCCACGGACGTATATGATGAAACGACCAAAGCAATAGCAAGGACGCAACGCGCAAATAAACGCATTGTATTCTCCTTTCAGTTAAGGTTTAAGTGTAGCAGACTGAGCTGGTTAAGTAAAGCCTAAAGTGAGTAGGCGTACTTTGCTAACCAGTAAGCATCTGCCAAGTCGGCCAATGGGGATTTGGCCAAGAGTGCGCCATCTTTGTAGCGGGGAAAGAAGTGCAGCACCCAGGTTCGTGCAGGGGGATAATCTACCAAAAACGCATTTGTCATCTTCTCCTTGTCCGCGTTACCTTTACCGGTGGCGAACTTTTTGATTACCGTCGGGGGCACCACGCGCACGGCAATACTATTTTGTTGCAAGACGTATTTTAGAATGCCCGCATGTTCGCCAATGTGGAACACTCGTCCCGTGGCAGCGAACGCATAATCTTCGATGTAGAGTTCGGTCGGATTGAAGTCCAATAACCATTCAATGAGATTCCATGCCATGGTTCCTGCGCGAGCGACGACGGCTTCAGCGGGGATCTCCGAGTGCGTCACGTTGACAAAGCTCGCATCCTTCTCGGCATGAGCGTACCAAAATTGGGGGTTCGTCGGCTCGTAGACGCACACCGCTGGGCAACTCATGGAATAATCGCAACCGATGGATAACTTCATCCCACTCCCTCATCTTTCCTGCGGCCTCAATGGCGAGGCGCCAATTGCTAGGCACCGCCTACTCGTCGTCGTCCGTATTGAACCCTTCAAGATCCTCCTCATCGAGATCATCTTCTTCTAGCGATGGTGCGCCATTAAAATCATTGAACGCGAGCGGGAGATTGTCGCCGCAGAATGGGCAAAATTGCACCGATTCTGTCGTCACAGAGCGTACCGTAAATGTCGTGCCACATTCTGTGCATTCCGTCGTCAGCCGATGCTGTGTTTCTGCCATAGTATCCTTTATGGGAGTTCGCAGACACCCGCAGAACACGAAAGCTCCTGCGTTCCTAATGTCTGATCCGTTTTCTCGTAATCACAGAGCTTATGCCAATTCACCGACGTAGGCATCTCCGCAAGCCGCTTCTCATATGTAGCTGCATCACATTCTTGGTATGGCGCCTGTTGGTAAACATGGTCGGATGCTGGCAGAAAGGAGATCCCCGAAATCTGCTCATAGTTGCGATAGACCCAATCGCCCACACCGAGCCATTCGTGTTCTTTCACGCTGATCGTGACACTCGGCTTGTGCTCGCACCAGTGATTCTGATACGTGCGCCACATTTCCAAATGGTCCACGGGCGAGAGCGCATCCTTTGTGACCGCACCATCAGGAGATTTCTGCGGAAACGAAAAGACCATGGTCTGATTGGGATGCAGCACTTCATCCTCGTGCGCGAAGCCCTGATCGATCATGAATTGGCACATCGGATCTTTCTTATCAAGACGCACGGTGCGAATGTAATACTCACTATGACGTGGGTGGATACCCGAGGCACATTCGACAAGCTGGCTCACCGTGCCGCTTGGCTTCACACACGTAATTGCGGCGGACTGGTTGATGCCCAGTTTCTTGGCGAGGGCCTTGTTGGTGTCCACTGCATGAGTCTTGAGTGTTTCCAGCAATGCGCCGAGACCTTGATTGTGTGGAGCGAAGGACGCATACCACGTCAATGGACAATCCCAAATGCCGGTCAGCGAAACACCCAAGAGTCGTTCTTCTTCGGTATTCTTTGCCCATGCAGCAGGAAGGAAACGAAAGTCGGTCAAGGTCGCTTGCCAGGTACCCAACACCGTCGCCGCTTCGACTTTATCTCGGAGCGTTTCTTCGGTGTCATGGGCGCGCACGACGACCTCAGTGAGATTGCACACCTGGCGACTGCGGAGAATGATTTCCGAGCACGGATTGGTACCCCATTCATGGTCGGGATCACGTCGTCCCGTCGCAGCACATTGCGTGCGGGCGGCAAGACGCGAGAAAATGCCGCGTTCGCCCGAACGCGATTCATACAAGGACAACCATTCCTTCATGAACAATCCTGCCTTCGGACGCGCATCGGCGACATAGGAAATGTTCGCCAGCGCACGTTGAGGATTTTCATCCCACCATCGTCCACTTTTGGCACTGCGCATCAAATCATCATTGAGATCCGATAGGGCAATCAGAGCCGACCGGCGCACACCACCGACGACGATAGTATCCGCGACTTTGCAGACCAAATCATGGCAATCCAACGTGGACAATCGCTTGCCGGCATTCCGCTGGAACAACGCGCTGGCGAATTGAAACAATCCCACCAAAGGATCGGGTCCCGATGCACGTCCCCCAAAGGTCTTGAGCACCGCACCCGCAGGCCGGAGCTTGCTCACATCCCATGAGGGAATTTGTCCCGCATACAGCAAAGCAATCAATTCACGGGCGGCTTTCGCCCAACCGAGCTTACTGTCGGGCACCACAATCGTCGTTTCTGTTTTTTGAAACTGTTCCGCAATCACAGGGAGCTTGGACACATACTTGCTTTCAACGGAATACCCAACACCCGTCCCATTCATGAGAATATAGAGCACCTCGTCAAACGCAGTCGGGCGGTCAATCGCCACATAGGAACAGTTGAACCCGGCCATATTCTCGCGTTCCAATGCAGGTCCCGCAGTCATCAAGGCACGCATCGATGGCATGACCTCGCGAGCGAGCACCAGAGTTTCAAGTTTCAGACGGGCATCCTTTGGAATCGTGTATCCATGTTTCTCTTTGAGGTGCACCTGGAAGAAATCAAAATAGCGGCGCACGGTTTCGCTCCAGGTTTCCCGACGTTGTTCGTCTCCCAACCAACGCGCATAGCGACTTTGGTGAATGAATGTGGAATACAAAGACATCTCCGTTGATGGGGTAAGCGGCATACTATCTCCGAGTTATCGTGAGGGTTGAAACAGATCCCATGTGCGCGGAAACGCCTCATGGATACAATCACCAAGTGCATTCGCATACTGACGGATTTCCCACTGCGCGGCAGGGTCCATGCGGAGCGTGAGAAATGCAAGCCAGTTCCGAAGATTGGCGCTGGCCCGCATCCGCGAGTATTGTGCGACGGGCAACACCAGGCGCGCGACTTCCCGCGCCACCCCTTGGCTGAGCAGTTGTTCGTAGGCATCGCGTGAGGCGTGGTACATGGTTTCAAAAGAATTTTGCAGTTGGATGGCGTCGAGTTCCGAAAATCCCGCCACGCTGCTTTGCTTGTTCGCGGTCGCCTGTTTTGCGTTCATCAGACGGTCGATGGAGGGCACATAATACAGGTCGGGGAGCTTGGTGTAGCGTCCAGACATTTCATTATACGACTGGGTGCGATGGCGATGCCATTCACGAAAGACGACAATGGGTGCCTGCACTTCAATGATCATCCCCGCCATTTCAAAGGGGGTCGCGTGCTTGTGATCCCATAGAAACTTCAGCAGCTTTTCATCACCAGGCACTTGGATGTCAGTCGGCCGTGTATACCAGTGGTGGTGTGCATTGTCGAACACCGCGTCCCAGGCCTGTGTGACGGGACAAATGTCCGTGTCTTGTCCACCTGGTTCGTCGTCGCGGATTCTGCAATTCCGACACTGACGCACCTGTTTGGTAATGGGTCCCCAGCCTTCAAAACCTTTGTTGGTGCTCATGCGCGCCGCTTCCACAATGCGTGCATCGGAGCCCCAGGTTTCAATCACTTTCAAATATCCATGGTCGAGTAACTTCACTTCATTATTCATACAAATGTCCCATTTATGGATAGGTTGCAGATACACATAGGAGAATATATATGCCCTTCATCTTTCTATGGACGAACGACGCTCGCTCATTTCTTCCATTCAGCAAATTCCAATTGTGCCCTTAATCCAGTAAACGTGCGTTGTTGCAACAATGTTACCACATCTATTCCGGCGAGCACTGCATCATTAACATCTTTGTGCTGAAATCCTTTTGGCCAAATCACTATCGACTGGTTCAACATAATCACCACTTCCATATTGTTAAGGATTTGGCGATTACGCTTTTCACAATCCCACACGTAAGTACGAGGTGTGTTTGTATGTAGAACGCCCGCATCTTCCAAAACCCTGACGCCGCCCATCAGGTCAGACCCCAAAATTGCGAGGGCATTTGGAACAAAAAGCGAGTCCAGCGGACCTTCCACGATCCATATGTTTTCGGTGGGCTTCAGGTGATCTAAACCAAAGGCCTTCAGCGGCGCATGTGACCAACGGAACGTGATGTATTCTTTTCGTCCGATCATCCGCAATTGTGCACCGAACCATTCTCCATTCGGCAGCGTCATTGGCATTACCAAGTATGGCTCATTGTCAATCACCCGACCGGCCTTCTCCATTCCGACGAGCGGAGCTAACCACGTCCGCGCGTGCACCGTGGCATACAAACGCTTCATTGCGCTAACACCGATCAGGCGCCGCACCACGTAGTTCCAAACGACGCTGAGCGGGGCTGGAAGCGAAGCGAGCGGATTCAGGGGAAAGACATGGGCACCCCGCAGATCGTCGCTCACAGGCGATTCTAGCACGATTGGGGGTGCTTCTATCGCTTTCGGCGCCTCGCGCATCTGCTCTAGGAGCATTTCATCATACAAACGAGGCGACATCCGACGTAGAAGGGCGACAAATGGCAAAGCAATGTCACAATTGTGGCATTTGAACATCAACATCTGCTGTTTGGCAAAGATGTATCCACGCGCCTTCGTCTTTTTCACTTCGCTATCCCCGCAGAGCGGACAACGGAAATTCCAAGTATGACGGTTCTTTTGAGCGAATCGGTTCAGTTGCGGCGCCAGGAACCGCAGGTACTTTTCCTCTAACCAAAGAGACATGATTAGGCCTGGGGATTTCTACGATAACGGAAGGAGAGAATGCGCATTCCCAAAGTGTATCACAGGACACATAAAAACACAAGCATCGGTTACGGCTTCAGCAATGCTCCACCGACGGTGTGCCATTCCGCCCAAAGGTGAGCGAGTTCCAAGGCCAATGCGAGCACTGCGCACCCACCTAGAATCAAATTCCGCCATTTCTCCAAGCTCGTCAGACGACGGGCGATCCCTGCGTATTCGACTTTTCCCTCTTGTTTCCAGTCCGCAATGATCGTTTCAAAATGCGCCGCCAACTCTTTATTCTGTTGGACGACCTTCTCTGCACTTGCGTGCATATCTTTTTGTTCTTCGCGCGTATGCTCGTCAATGCGTGCAAGTAGCTGGTCGTGTCGGCGGTCCAATTTTGCAAATGATTCATCAATCGTATCAAGACGTTCTGAGTGAACGGCGACATGCGAGGTCATCTCTGCAATCGCATCCGCAAACCGTCCTACGGAGGTGTCAAATTGGTGGCAGATTTCGTTCGCTTGCGCTTGAGTGGTCTTTTTGGCCATGTTACTTCTTTTTAGCGTTATGGGTGCTCATCTGTCTGGACCCAAACCAGAAGCAAATGATTGTGGCGAATAGCGCCTCAGAATCCTCGTCCCATATCATCGGGAGAAGCGACACAACCGGCGCATGTTCGACGACCATGCCATGATGGAGTGCAGCGAGCTTGATTGCCGCCCACACAATGAAAATCGAATACGTCACAATCGGACGCACGGATGTTTGGAGACATTTCAGCACGGTGTTGAGAATGGGATACCGCACATTGGCGGTCAGTTTCGCAATCGTATCCTGCTGTTTCGCAATCGTATCCTGCTGCGATTGGAGTAGTGTATACTTCGCGGTCTCATCAGGCGGGGGCGGACCAAAATGTGCAAAGATCAAGTCCCACACTTGGGGTGCCATGGATGCCAGGAACCCAATGAGGGCCCCAAACACTGCACTAAAGCCGTGCATTACTTTTTCCGTTGACGGAGGTATTGCATGACCCCCGTCGCTTTGTCTTGGAGGATGACATCGCGGCGCGTGCCGCGAGCGTGAGCGCGAATGTCTTCAGCATCCTCATCAGTGCCAATATACTTGGCATAGCGATGACGGGGATTCTTTGGTGCAAACCGCGCACTCATGATCTTGTCCATGTTCACTTTGAACACATCGGCACCAGCGAACGTACCTTCAGCTTCCAGCTTCTTGCGCGGCTGCACACCAGGTTGAGCAAACTTGTCAGTGCTGGGTTGTCCGCTCTGGTTCACACCAATACCCGCAATGCCTCCGCCGCCCACGGATGATGCAGCGCCGTCTTCTTTGAGGTTCTTGGCTTCCTTCAAGGCCGACAGCACGGCTTTTGCGGCATCACGATCCAGCTTCTTTGACGGCTCAGAGAGCTTGTCATACGGGACCATGTATTCTTCTTTTCCATCGGGACTCTTATGCGACGTGTGCCCCGACGCCTTTTGGTTCGCCATCCACTTGTCGTGGACTTTTTCTGCGGCCTTTTCGATATCATCCTTCGCGACGGTACCAACGATGGTCGCGTCTTCGTCCAGATGTGCGATGACGTGTTGAATGCGGGGGATTTCGTATTGGTCGCGTTTGCTTCCGCGCGCCTTGATGACTTTGATGCGCTGCTTCAATTCGTCTTTGGTGAAATACGAATAGTCAGGATAGACATCCTGGTCAGAGGTGACTTCTTTGAGGGATTTCTTCGGGCAACTACCCACCTTCACGCCTGTGACGTGGCCTAGAAGGTCATCAAATTGCGACTCCTGCACTTGAATGCGGAGCGTGCGAGCAAGTTGTCTGTCCTTCGTCATAGCCGTCCTTAAAGTGCATGAAGCATATTCCACAAGTGCGGATCGAACGGTATCCGCGTCATTTGAATATCCGTCCCACCCACGCCACATACTAATTCAGGAAGCACATTCAGATAGACCAGAAACGTCTTGAGCACCTGGTGTGACGCCACATCTTCACATTTCAGAAACAGCAACCGCACGGTCGCTTGAACTCCAAACACATTCATCAAAAGAATCAAATGGTTCAGCATCAAACGCTCGCTGATGTGTCCCGTCGTCGTATACCGACGACACAGGCGCTTCACATATTTGAAACGCTTGTAATCCTCGTTGAACTCCGCGGTGCTCAAGCATTGAGGATTGTCGTATTCCTTCATCGCATAGAGCAACGCATTTTTCGCATTCACATCATCAAACATCATCAGCTTTCTTCTTAGGCTGGGCCAGTATTACTTGCCAACAGCCATACGTCCGCACCATTGATACGGCAACGCACCATGTGTGTGGCTGGTTGGGTACCCGTTTTGGAATACATGACGGTGAGATTGTTGTTTGCCGCATCCGCACTCACCGTGTTGCCCTGGGCGCCAATATCCAATAGATACGTTGTCGCGGCACCGCCCGTGCCTGGCTTATCCTTGACGGCGATGAACGCATACGGAGACACGGTGCGTGTAGACGCTACGCTCGTGTTGAGTGTATGATCGATCACGACACCGTATGTATTGGCCGCCACGCAATTTGAATTGCCCGTGTCAATCTGGACCATCAGTCCCGCGAATTGACCCGTGATATTGCTATTCCCGTTCTGGATACGATTGCGCACAATCAGTCCAAGACGGTCGCGTGTGGTGAACGACGACGCGCTGTTCGCTTGGAGAATGAACTCTGCACCAGCCAAGGTCGCCGAAGTCCCATTGGCTGCCACGTTGGACGTGAGCTTCACCAACGAGAACGTCGTCTGTGGAAAATCCACAGTCCATTGCAAGAAGTTCTTGATCTGGACCTTACGATTTTCTGGTGTGCCCGCGGTATTCGCGATAGTTGGGACCAGGTCAGCGCCCGTGAAGGCGGTGACCTGTTCGGTAAACTGCGTCGTTTTCTTATCGGCCATATTGGTTACTCAGCTACGGAAGCCTCAGCAGGAACGGGCGCCGGCGCGACCGTTTCTTTCAATCCACGCAGAGCGTAAATCGCTCCACGCAATTCGCTCAACGTTTTGTGCGCCCAGTCACGTTTCTGACCGAATTCGCCTTCCAACGTGGTCAACTGTTGGGCGAGCGCATTGAATTGCGATTCGTGCTCGGCAATTTGCTTGTCGATAGTGGCGATATCTATCGTCACATGCAGGTCCGACGTTTCTTCAGCAGTCACAAATCCTGCATCCGCTAGTGCTTGTTGTTTGGTCTTAATGTCGCTCATCGTTAACCTCCACGGTTAGAAAAAATATCAAGTTCACTTCTAGTTAGACGACACTCTGAAGCGTATCTACGACCGTCTGTATCGCAGAACGCGAAGGCGTATAGAGCACGCCAATGCCACCCGCTCGTTCCCATTCAGAAATATTTTTCTCCAAATCATCGATCAACACATTCGGTTGACCATCGGATTTGGCAAAGTTCTTCTTTTCCGAACGCCGCACCGCATGAACTTTCTGCTGTGGGTGATATCCAAACTTTGGAAGATGCCGTTTCGCCCAAAGCTCCTTCCCTGTGCCAGCCGAACGCCAACCATCAGGAGTCGCGGTCAGGAGCGACGGGTTCCACGGGTGAATGCCACGCCACAAATCCATCGCATAAGGGAGCACATCCAGGTCCAGCCAAAACGTCGGCCATTCCTCTTTCAGTCGCGCCCACTCCACATTCTCGACCTTGACAAACCCCTTGTTGAAGTCTATTCCGAAGAAGTCGCCGGCAGCAGTCGCAAAATCAGCAAGCACCCCGTCCATATCGCAATACACCTTAGTCATTATAGATTGTCAGAACACGACCACAATCCTTGAAGGCTCCTGCATTGTGGTATTCTCCCCATTGAATATCGCCGTCATCATCGCGTTTGAATCGAAAGAACACGAAGCGGCAACCTTTGTATTGGCATTCGGCGGGCCAGCGACCAGGTGGAAACCCCATCGTGGATGCTTCCGTGGATGGCTCTCCTGTCGCATCTTCTTTAAGACGCGGCATCGCGTGTTTTCGCGCACACGCCTTACAAAGGCGTTCCGCATGGGTCAAGGCTTGAATGCGGTTAATTTCTACGCCACACGCCGAACACTTGTATGTCTGCGACTGCTTCTTGGCGTCACCGTAGTAATCACCCTTGTCATCAATTTCTTCCTTGAGCACCTTCGAGACGATCTCGCGCATATCCGAACGGACGGCTTGCTTCGCCATGTAGCCAAGACCCTTGGGTTCTTTGGCATACCCGAGGTCGCCCGCTCGTTGAAATCCTTCGGGGCCATTGCTCTTGATAATTTCGTAGCAACGGAGCGCGTATTCTTTCTTGTCCTCGTTCTTGTACTTGTCGCAGAACTTCCAAATCTTGTAGAGTTGTTCTTCTGTCCACTTCGATGCGTAAGCCTCTGTCACATAACCCGAAAAACTTTTCACGGATTCTACGACATCCTGCTTGCAATGAGGGCACCACTGCATCGTTGTTCCACGAAATCCTTTGAATTTCCGATGGCAGTGCGGGCAGGTGATACGGTCATCATCTTCAGGATGGACCACAACTTCTTTCAGTGGTCGCTTCGCTTTCTGTTCTTTGTCAAAACGTGCGCGAGCACCACAAGTGCATTTACCACCATCCTGCGAGTCGCAGGCCGTTGAGTGAGAAATGTAGTGACCGTCTACCGTTTCTTCAGACAGTTCAATGTCTGAGCCGTGGCACTTAGGACATGCGCCTGGCGACGGGTGCGCCGATCTCCACTTCTTTCCACACTCTAAGCACACGTAAGCAATGCGCTCATCGGATTCTGACAGACGGGACCCGCTGGCAAACGCGGTGAAGCTCTCCATTCTCGGATAGAACTCGACCTGGTCGTCCTTGTCCGCATACTTGTCGTTCAAGTCGTCGGAGACTGCCTTCTCGGCCTTGATTCGTAGCTGCTTCAAATGCTTACGTTCCTTCTCATCTTCCGCGTTTCGCTGTTGCGCCTGCACCATTTCGGCGCGTTCCTTATCCACCTGCTGTTGCTGCATGTGTTGGGCCGCTTGATCGCCCATGATCGGCTGTTGACCAGACGTAGCACCGGCGAGACCAGACATCGACCCGCCCTGTCCAGGCTTCTCTGCTTGGTCGCCGCCGAATGGAAATTCTTTGATTTGCTTTTTCTGACCACCGAACGGGGGCTTCTTGGCACCAGACTTGGGTGGAGGGAAACCTTCAGTGATGGTTTCCACCAACCCAGTCGGGAGGTGCAAGTATGCCGCGAGCGCGGCCTGTTCAACAGTGAGCTTACTCATGATTAGAAGGCCTGTGTGTTCGCGATACCGTTAAGCGTGTTCTGTGCGACGTTCGCATCATCCGTCCCCACAATCAATGGGAAGCCCACAAGCGTGGAAGTCGAATTGATGGTGAAAACGATGTAGCCCGCGTTGACGCTGCTGATATCCACGGACGCCTTGTTAAAGACCAAGGTTCCGTTCGTCGTGTTGCTGGCGGCGGAGTTGTAGACAATGGTCTGGTTCGCAACGCCGGCGCCGTGGTTGGAAATCGCAACGATGCTTGGTGCCGTAGAGTTTGAGGTCACCGTAACAGCTTCGTTATATTGCACCGTGAATACCACGTTCGAGTTTGCCGCGTTGGAGCCCGCAGAGCCCCCGAGGATGCCCGTGAGCGTCGGCTTGTAGGTGATGACCGTTAGGTTAGCTTGTGTCGCGATGACCGTGCTCACCGTTTGTGACGTATTCGCGAGCGCAGCGTTCACGCTGGTGCCCCCAAAGACGGACGTGGCGTTCACGGTATACTTGCTCGTACCCGAGACAGAGACGTTCACGTTGGCCACGCCGTTGGCAAACACGAGCTTTCCTGCTGTGGGGTCGCTCAAGGCCGCGCTGTAAATCAAGTTGCTGTTTGCGAGGCCGCCGGCGCCGAGCGCGAGCAATCCAGGTGTGCCCGTCACGACGACTGGCTGGTTGAATACGAGACGGAATGCGACGTTGCCTGGATCGATGTTGGAAATGGTCGCATTGACGACTTCCGTGTAGTAATGCAACGGCGCCGCATTGAGCGTCGTCACAAGCTGCGAAATCGCTACAAGGATTTCATCCTTTTTGCGTCCCGATGGACCTGGGTGCCGTTGAATCCATCCAGACTCGTTGGCAAAAACGCTGTTGGCTGCGCCAACACTTGGATCGGTTGTGAGATATGGCCATCCGTAGATTGGTCCGACGCTGGAATTTGCGATAGGCATTGTGCTCTCCTGTTAGATTACTTCTTAGTGACCTTCGCTGGCGCCTTCGCACCCGCAATGGCTAGGCGCGCGAGGTCCCGAACGCGCGCCATACTCTTGTTTACGGGATGTCCCGCAGGGTACGAATCTTCATCCACATCATCCTTAGCGTCGGGTGTTTCTACTTCTTCCGCTTGCGGTCTATTCAACTTCGCCGCTTGGTCCCGCGATTTCTTCTGAAGGTCACGCTGCGCCGCCGCGTTCATAGCACTCTGCTGACGTTGCTTCGTCTGCAAAAGTTCTTGCGCTTGTGATGTGCGCAGACGGTCTTGCTCCGACGGCTGCTTTGATGCCTTCGTTGCCTGACCCGCTTCTTCTTGCACACGGCTCGCGGCCAAACCACGTGGGAATTCTACATCGGTGCTCTTGCATTCGGGACACTTGATGGTATCACCAGGCTTGTTCTGGTACGTGCTCCAACGATTTCCACAGTCCACACAATGCGCTTTCCCCGTCTCAGGTCCAGATTCTAACAGACTGCCCTCTGGCTTGAGCAGATCCACCGACTTCAGCACACGGGCAATATTGAAATCGTAAATGCTCTCATCCCCACCACGGAACTCAACATCAATCACGTCCAGACTTTTGGTATTCGGCGCGTAATCGGCGAGTCGCACGGCGCGGTTTTGAGTGATCCAATTCGCCGCGGGATAGCTCGCCCGCAGTCCTGATGGCGTCGGCTTGACTTCAACCCACGTTCCTGGTTCCAGTCCACGACTCTCCGACAAATCCAATTGGCGGACGGCTCGGGTCGTTAAATGCTCGCGAAGAATTCCGTATTTGTTTGCCATCTATTTGATTCCCATGTGTCGTCGCGTTGCATCATACAATTGTCGTGCCAAATCCTTGTCGTTCGTCGGTACCCCTTGTCGGAACAGCGTAAAGTTTCCTAGCTGGGCGACGGTGCGCATCTTGCTCGCGGACATCCCCTCTACAGGATCTTCGCTATCAGGATCGCGTGTAATCGGCACCACACTATACTGGTCTAAATCAATGTCCTTGCTCTTGTCAAACCCTTTGGATGACTTGGGACGCACATACGGGCGCAACGATTCAAACTTAGCGAGTCGATCACTTCCGACCACCATCACCACTCTACGATAGCCCAACTTCGAACATGCGGCCAGGGCATCCAGCGGACCCGTCACGCTCGCGTTCGCGTTGATCGTCACATCCCGAAACAGTCGTTTCAAAAACGATACCTTGACGCCAAACGGCAAGGGATTCTTTTGGGGATCGCGTGATGGTGACGCAAACACGATCACATCCCCGTTGAGCGGCTTCGCAGTCGCTTTCAGCAACTCAATGAGCTTGGCATGCCCTGTGGTTGGAGGGTTCATTCTACCAAACACAATTACCGCAGTTCTAGGCGTTGCCATAGTATTCCTCGGTATTTAGTCTTACCGCCATGATTTGACCGTCGTAAGGTTAATCCGAGAAAACTCTAATCGGTCAACTAACTTGACTGCTTTGCCAGAATGCGCGACTGCGACGAAGCCTTCGGGACCCGTCACACGGAGACTGTCTCCCGCTGGAACGAACGTCCCAATCCGAGACGCTTGCGCGAGCTTGGCAATAACGACATTCTTCGCAGAGATAATCGCGGCATGAAGATCGAACAGATTGGTCAACTTAGCTTTTGCTTCGCGGACCGCTGTCAGCACCGCTTCGTAGACACGATGGGCGCTATCCTGACCTTTAGGTGTTTTGCGTGCGGCAAGCTCTTTGGTTTTATCCGCGGCAATGAATAGAAGCAGGTCGTCCACCGTCATTTGTGTTTTCCCGACGCGCACCTGAGCATTCATAAACTCTGTCACAAATGTATGTAGTGGTTCTTCGCGAACCATATCATACACGGACCGAGGGACGGCCGCGGCGGACGCCTCCACACGAGCAAGCGAAAGCGTGAAGTCCGCACTTTCCTCATCCGTGAACGTGGCGGTCCCCGATACGTCATCGTAAGCCGCATCGAGCGCGAGAACTCGTTTCGTTAGTTTGAGTTGTGAGAAAATTGAGGGGGACATGCCGGCGGCACGATAGTCGGCAAGGTTCTTGGTCGTGCCTTGGTAGAACGTATGAATCACGATACCCAGGGTCGCAGACTGCACCTGTTGTCCGAGCTTACTCTCCACATTTACCGCATAGAGAATCGTATTGGGTTGGAACGTTACGTAGGAGTCGCCTCCGATATCCTGTAGCTTGGTGCGACCTGGAGCAAAGAGCAAATCGCCCTGTAGGACGACGGGAGAGTGAAGTAGCGCCAGTTCATCGAGCGCCACATGCAGGGGTTGGGTGGGGCCGCTGCTATAGAACGCATTAACCTCCGCATGAGTTTTGGCAAGACGTGGGGACTTGCCGAAGGCCCCGTGCTTCGTCGCGACAAAGAACCGCCCATCTTCGGGGTCAGGACCAAATACAATCGCCGGTGCACCATCCCATTTGACACTCACGTTGAGCTGTCGCGACACGGTGCCACCGTCTAACATGCGCCCGAACGCCTTCAGCGTTCCCAAAGCAAAATGGGCGCCTGACGCACCATCATCAACCACCACATCTTCTAGATGTGTGATATGCTTGTTTTTCCCCGCCGACTCGTCAATAAACTCTCTGTATCCTGTGGGCATCGGTTCCTTATATCAATTGAGGAAGTCGGAGCATTTCATAGGTCGCGTGGTGCTCCTTCATGAGAGACAGCCACGCGCGGATCTTCCGTTTGAACGTTTTCACTGCGGGTGCGTGCTTATCGAAGCAGACCGTATAGTAGTTGAACGTTGGGGTGACGTACCGTCCCGTATATTGGTGTGCGCAGACACACGCCTCATTGACCGTCATGAAGGGCCACCATGAGAAGATTTCCAACGCCGTCATGAACGCATAGGTTTCCACTTCGTCATAGTCTCCCAAATAGACTTGGACTTCGCGTTCCTGGTGTGCTCGTGACGTGGCGGCATACTGCAACGCATTTGCTTTGGGTCCATGATACTTCTTCCGAAGCACGTCTTGGTACCGATGAATCAATTCGTGCATGATAAACTGCCAGTAATAGAAGCGCCGGCGCTTCCAGCCCGCCTTACCCCACGTTACGCGATGTGCGTCAGGATGCACATGCCACAGAATATGCACATCGGCAGAACTCCCAAACACAGGAAGGACCGACTTGTCATACCACCAGGCAGAGTTCACAACGGTTCCCTTTTCCTGCTCGGCATCGTGCTTGATTCGGTTGAAAATCCCGAACGCCGCAGTCCGCGTATTCAGCCGGTTCAAAAACGCTTGGAGGTTCACTGCGCGATTCTCATAGGCCGCAGGAAGTTCTACGGGGAATATGCGCGCGATGGCATCATGTAATTGCTTCACATCCGTCATCAGTCGCCGGTGAAGTGCGTCTACACGCATAGGTTAACCCCCGTTTCTATTTATTCGCTTTCCGCATCCTCATGCTCCTTACGAAGCTGTTTTAGTGGTCGCCGCTGGCGTTTCCCAAATGGTAAACCACTAGAATTGTGCGGGTCCGTCGCATTCGGAAGCGCAATAGCCACGCCTGTAGCACGTTGCGCAGGGGTCAAATCATAGAGTTTCATTCGACTGGTATCAATCCCCATGAGCGTCTGTTGGAAGCTATTCCGCTTGGCATATCTATTCTTCAGAGGTTGAAGCGCAATTTGGTTAGCCTTTTCGAGTTCTTCCGTCTGGATCAACGCAAACATGAAGTCCGCAGTCATTGGTATAGCAAAGCTCTCCCCAATGTTTGCCAGACTCCCGTTCGATGCATCGAAGCCCTCACGATTGAACTGGGCCGCAGACCAGACGGGCACATCAAACTCTGTCGCTAAACCACGCAATTCTTCGGCAATGAACTTGTTGTAGAAGTAGGAGTTCACGCTGTTGCCGAGCTTCACGCGAGAGGATGCACAGATCGTCAAATAATCCACAATCACCACATCGGGCTTGAAGTTTTTCTTGAGATGCAGTTCTTGAATCAGCGCACGAAAATGCCCCGCATGACCTGACGCGGTGGGGTATTCTTTGATCATGATCTTCCCCAACGACGTTTGGCGAAGCATGTTCATTTTGCGCAGATAGGTATCTCGTGGCATGTCTGCAACGTCATCCATTGGGAGGTCCATCATGTTCGCATCGATACGTTGCGCGATCCACCCTTCCGCCATTTCCAGTGTGATATACAGGACGTTTTTTCCCATACGCGCACACGACGCGGCGAAGTGCACCAGAAATAGTGACTTGCCGACGTTGGTGCCCGCGAGCACAATGTTGAGCGTTTTCTTGGGCACCCCACCCTTCGTGATGGTGTTCAGTTCGTCCAAGTCAAACGGAATACGAAATTCGGGCTTGTGGTAAAAATCCCACCGGTTCTCGGCGTCCACATCCCAATCGTGGCCGATGTGAGTATCGAAAGACACCGCCAGGGCGTCCTTCATCAGGTCAGGAATGGCGTGCTTGTCCTTCTTCGGGTCATCCATCAGTTTGATGGCTTCTTGCAACGCGCAATAGACGGCGCGCTCCTGCACGTATTCCTCGGTCGTCTGCGACATCCACTCAGCTTGGTCGCTGGCTAATGTGGGTTCGCCCTCGACTTCCTTGAGCGCATCTAGAGCATTCTTCGCTTCCTGCTCGGAGAGGCTTTTGATGGAATCCAGACCAATACGGAGCGCCGCCACAGATGGCGCGACCTTGAACTTCTCATAGAATGCCGCATAGAGCTTGTAGATGTTTGACGATTCCGCTCCATGAAAGTATTCAACCTTGAGATACGGCACCACTTTGGAGGCGTAGTCGGGTGCATCTAAAAGCTGTCGGAGGATTGTGCGTTCTAGTGGGATCATGTTTAGTGGATGCCATTCACCGGTTTCATTTTCAGGAGCGGAGCAATGTCATTCTGCTGGATATAGGTGAGCCAGGCAAAGAACAGTTCTCCACAAAATTCATCGAAGGCTTCATCGGGCGCAAAGCCTTCGGGCGCCTCATAGATTTTCGTTTCGAACCTGACTGGTACGGTGCCGTCGATACCAGGGGCACCCGGCCCGTCGATATGGAATGCAGAATACCAAAACGTCACGCCCACATACGGTCCTTGTTTGATCTCCAACGCCAGAACAGGATGGGCGAACGTTTCAACATTGATCAGTCGTCCCAACACGCAGTTGAGGATCGACATATCGGGTTCATCATTCAGATTCACTTGTTGTCGCATCGTCCGTACCTCCCCCGATCGGTGCATTATAGGTAAACTTGCGCTTTGCAAATTCGTCAAGTTGCTGGATGAAGTCGTTAAGGAAGTATTGTTCTGGGTGCTCATGGATTGCTTTCTCAAAGGCCTTTTTTCCGTTGGGGAATTCGTATTTGTTGGCGACCTTCTTTACCAATCCAGCTTCTTCGGCGAGGTCCAATAGTCCGTAGTATCTATCCAATCCCCCATCATAGAGGATGCGCGTATCGATCTTCGTCTGCTCCCGCGAGAGACGGGACTTGACCATCTTGACGTGAATGATTTGACCGGCAACCTTGTCATCGATCTTTTCATTCTTCTTCGACAAAAACACAATCGTATCTGCGGCATACTTCGCACCGCTGCCACCGCCCATGTCCTTCATTGGAACATAAGACCCGATTACTGCATAAACGTGATTGGTTACGATTAAGCCAACGTTCGCTTTCGCCAATTTGAGACGGAGAACACGGAACGCACCCTTGATAAGCTGCGCCTTGGTCATATCGCGCGTGTCTTTCTCGTCGGTGATATCCTGAATTTCCTTCTTGCTTGGGAGCATAGACAAGCTGTCCAGCACCATAAGAAGCGGGAAACGCTCATTCTGTGGGAGCGCGATATACGCATCCAGTAGCTTCATCGAGACCGTGCGGAAGCGTTCAATGCTCTCTGGCTCAGACTTGATGACCCGCTTCGTATCGATCCCTCGCGATTCCATCATCTGGTTCGTGACAGCAGACTCCGTATCGAAGTAGAAGATCCGCGCCTTCTTGTCGGCGGCAAGGAAATTCTTGATGATGCCCAGCGCAAAGAATGTTTTCCCCGTTCCTGGGTCGCCCGCGAGCACGACGGCCTTGTTGTTGGGAATGCCGCCAAACAAGGTGCCCGACATCGCCGCATTAACGATGTAGCTCCCTGTGTCAATGTATCCCGTGAACTCCGCTGCGGACAGTCCCTCACTGGCAACCATCGTGTCGTCGTTATCCAGTTCTTTAATAAACGACTTGAAAAAATCTGTCATGCTATACCTCGTCTCCTAGTCTATCTGACGACCAACATATTGTCAATCAAAAAGTGATTCTTCGTGTTGCAGCGTCCAGCCGGCAGCCTTGAGAATGGCATTCAATGGCTCGGTGAAGGACTTTGCGAATTGTGTATTGTAGTCAATGTATTGCTCGATGTTCCATTCTGGTGGGCACCCGTCGGGCGCGGACATCACATGCGTAAAAAATGGATTCTCTTGTCGCAGATAGGCATACTTGATCTTTTCACCGTCCATGATCCGTTCATACTGCTTGGTCAACTCTGTGCGATCCAAGTTAGCATTGAATGCCTTGGCACCGGCAACGGCTATCGGTACACTTCTAAACTGCTGCGCATACTTCTTCAGTCCGTTCACGGAACGTGGAAAGGCGATATCCTCAAAGGGCGCTCCCACAAATTCCGTTTCGCATTTCGTGACATACGCCCAGAGGTCGGATTGTGTACCATTCAGTAGATACCCCAGCGCCGTCTTGAGCATGTTTTGACAAAGCGCGGGTGTGCTGGACTTGATGGCTTCAATCCCCATCATCTTGAGCTTCGGCTTGATGGTGCGCGCCCCTTCCGTATCATAGACGTTGAGGATATACCGCTTCTTGGCTGTCCAGACGCCCTTGTCAGCAATCACGTCGCGCACCATAGACAGACAGGGCGTCGTCACATGAAAGTAATCCGCGATGTCCACGAACGTCTTATTGATAACGGGCAGGACCTTCGCTTCACAGAATTGGTGCAGGGCCTCAACGATCTCCGCGGTCGTCTGTCGTCCCGATAGCTCCGCGATAGGCGCCATATTCACATAGACGCTATCGGTATCGGAATACACGATATAGTCCGTATGCTTTGCGGGCTTGAGCACGCGATTGAGATACGTGTTGATGTCCTTCGCGACCCACTGAATGATCAACTGCCCCGTCACGGTGACGGCTTCCGCCATCCGCACGTCGAAGAAGCGGAAGTATTCCGACCCCATCGCGCCATACGCGGAGTTCAGATTGACCTTCCGCACTTGCTGGTTGTTGTCACACGACGCAATTTCGGCCTCTAGGGCCTTGACCTGTGCTGCGTAATCGTCCACGTCAGGCGTCGTCTTGAGCGCAATGAGTTTCTTCTTTGCCGCGGTCATGAGATGCTTATATCGGATACGCTCGTCATACAGCGTCTTGAGCATGTTCGGTAAGAAGCCCTCGACATCTCTGTGCGTGAGCACCCCATTGGCGGTCATGCACACGTCTTGTTCCTTGAGCCATTCGGTATCCGCTTCCTGCTGAAGCAAACGTTCCACAGAATACACTTCAGGCCGGTCCGCATACAAGGTCTCTGGGCTGAGGTTCCACTGTCGGATGATGTGTGGATACATCGACGCCACGTCAAATGAACAGATCCATTTGTGCAGTCCGACCAGCGGCTCCTTCACATACGCACCTTCGTATTGGTCTTTCTTGGTCTCACCTTCCTTGCGCGGAGGAATTTGACGACCATCCGCTCGGAGCTTGTGGTAGATCATGATATCCCACAGACGCACCTGCTTGAAGCAGTCTACGAAATTCGATTTGGCTGTATAGGCAATCGCGCAGACGAGCGCCAGCAACTTCTTCTTCTGGTCCAGTTCGTCTACGAGCACCACGTCGTTGATGTTATACTCGATGAACTTCTGGTAATCATGCTCATACAATTTCGCGAGTGAGCGGTGTTCCTTGTAGGACACCTTGCGCTTACCCAGTTCAATGTGCGCAATGTTGTCCAACCGGTAGCTCGCCTGTTGCGTGTAGGTGAGCTTCTTATACATCTCCAGGTAGTCCAAAATCGTGACGCCCCGAATGTCAATGACGGTCTGTGGACGACCCATCAAGGTGACCTGACGTTCCGCAAATCGTTCAAAGGGACTAATCAACGACACCAGTTCCGCCGTGAAGATGCTTTTCATACGAGCAATCAAATACGGCATATCGAAGAACTGCACGTTCCAGCCCGTCACAATGTCGGGATAATCCCCATCCGCTTTCCAGTCATCAAGAAACCGCACGAGCAATTCTGCCTCATTGTTACACTTGACATAGGTCACGTTCGCGGGTGCCACGAAGTCCTTTAGTCCATACACGACGATGCCGGTCTGCTCCATGTGACGCCAGAGGATCGTGATCGAGATGATTTCCTGCCATGGCTTTTGTGGAGTGGCGAACCCTCCCTCAGACGCCACTTCGATATCGATGTCCCATACGTAGAGCTTCTCCATCGACCAGGGCACGTCTTTGTTCCCGTAGGTATCCGACAGCATCATGTATTCGGGTTGGATATCACCGTAGACTTGTCCCTTCCGTTTTTCAAGGAACTCTTTTCCATCATAGACCGTATCGCACATGTGGGGCATGAGCGGGGTGCCATCGAAGCCCCAATGGGTCGCCTGGTCTTTGTGTTGTTCACCCAGCGGGACGTAGTAGAATGGTGCGTATTCACTTTCCACGAACACGGGTGAGCCATCAGACTTTCGTTGCCGACCATAGACGCGATTGCCAATGGTCGTGACATACGTGTATTGGTCTGATGCCTTCAGCGTCTTGCGAAAGCTAACAGCTTTAGAGGTGTGCTTCATAGCGTGTCCTGTGGAGGATGGCGGTGGGCGTCATCATCCACAGTAACAGATTACGAACGAGGCGTCAAGTTCAATGGGCCGCCTGAGGGGATCAGAATTTCACTGGTCGCCTGATGCCACATTTTTTCCATCGACTCCGACACCGGCAAAATCCACATCACATGCTTGTCGTCCAAGACCACGCGCTCGACCTTCTTGAGATAGGGACGCAGCGGGAGTGGAGCAATCTGCCAACGTTCTGTGGCTTGGTCAAATCCCACATTTGGTACAATGGGACGCTCGACAATGTACTGCTTATCTTCGGGGTCAAAAAAGATATGCCCCAGGTAATCCTCACCCGTGATCAAATGCACGTTCTGGATGCCCAAATCCGTAGAAGGGCGTCCGACAATATCCGCGTCAATCAGGTATCCCATTATTGCACCTTCGCAAAGAGTTTTTCCCGCAGTTGCGCATGACTCCAAACGATAGTCGTTTTGGTTTTGCCGTCTGCAACCACCGGTTTCTTGTAATGTAGCCGCTTCGCCTTCGCAGCACTTCCGTTCGCTCTCGATTCACGTCCCATAATTTACTCCGTTGAAGAATACAAAGCGTATTCTGCTTTCCGCCGTCTCAACAATCCCGCCGATTCGTGCAATTCTCCCGTCTTTGGGTCATGCACCTTGTCCCATCGTGTGAAGTATGTCTCAGCAACAGGCACGCCGCCATTGATGTTCTTGAGAAGGGACGAACTCGCGAATGCGGTCACCCCCACATTGTACGTGAAACAGATCAACGCATCCGCTTGATTCGGGGTCAGTGCCACCCCACCATGCACGAGGCGTGCGATGGCATACGCCGTCTTCGCACATTCATGCGAAAGCAGTTTCTCAGCGCACCGCAGCGAAATTGGCGCATCCATGATCATCACGGGCTGTCCATCGGCATAATGCGTGCTCCCATAGCCAACCGTAGGAATCCCTGCGATGTCCAAATACGGGGTCAATTTACAACCCTCGAAGGACTTCAGCAAAAACAATCCTTTTGATCCTAGTGTAATCATGCAACCCCCGTTGAGCCAAAGCCACCCGTCCGCGTCGATTCTGGAACGGGAAGCTGCTCGAATAGTGCCACTTCACCAAACACCGGCTGCGCAACGACGCGAGCAAATCCCTGGTTCAGCGGACCCCATAGCGACTCCACAGCAGGAAGAAAAACCCACTGACAAATGCGGTCGCCATGTTTGACTTCAAAATAGTCTCGTTCATCGGGTCCACCCAAGCGGGAGGGAGATGTTGGTGCGAGATAGGTGAGTAAGGTATTACATTCTCCACGATAGTCACTATCGATGATCCCTGGTGCGTTCGTGACAATGATCCCCTTCTTGGCTAAACCACTGCGCGAACAGACCATCATCGCGGTCCCTAGTGGAAGGGCGATATACAGCCCTGTCGGAATCATCACTGTCTGCAACGGAAAGATGCGAAGCGGGCCATCAGGAAGATATGCCCGCACATCGAAGCCTCGCGCTTGGGTCGTGGCTTGAGAAGGCAGTTCAGGTTCCCACGGAGAACCCTCTTTGGTCTTTCTGTAAATTTGGATGGTATTTTGTGGATCGGACATTACATCAACTTCGTTTCATCCGCGCATTCCGTCAGGATACGCGCCAGAGCTTGGCGCACCTGATAGATATTGTGTGCGCGAGCCTGCGGCTCGCCCTGAGATTTCGTATAGACGACCATGCGAAGCGCCATGGTCATGATGGCACTAAGCACTTCACCACCCGTCGTTTCGTCAAGGTTGCCAAACACTTCCATGCCCTTGAAGGCGGATTGCACGAGAGCTTCCACCACGTCTTGTCGTACTGCGCTGATCACTTTCACATTATTATCCATAAGCACCTAGATACGTTTTTTACCGATTTCGTATTTCGCCACCAAGACCCAGTCGCCCTTTTCACGAAAGGGGAGCACTGTAATCTGACCAGGAGGCGTTGTCGGGCACGCTGATCGAGTAGCATCTACGAGGATCACCAAACCCCAATCTGCAATCATATTGGCGATAGTATTCCGTCGTCCCTTGTCCGCGTCATCAAACTGCGTCTGCCCCATTTTCCCGTCGAGCAGAAAAAGTTCTTTGAAATGAACAATGTAGTACCGTCCCTGCTTGTGCAGAATGTGACATGATTGGAACAGCTTCTTTTCTTTCCGCGAAGCGACCCCGATACGTGTGAGCGTTTCTTTCACCTTCAAAAAATCATCAGGTGAAGGAAGTGTGACTTCTATACACTCACGAATGACAGCCGTCACATGCGGAGGCGGCGTCGAAATATTTTCGGGTACCATGGGCTGTCCTTCAGACAGCTACCGGCGACCACCTTTTTCGAGGCGTGCCCGAATCACTGTCAATTGTTCTGGTGTATGAAGCGGCAGGAGGGACTTGGCTTGCTTATAGGCGCACCCATAATATTCTCCAATCCGTACCACATCTTCATCGCACTCGCTTTTCTGCCATTTCGCAAACCGTTTGCGACTTCTAAGCGTATTTAGTAAAAATGCCGCTTGGAGTCGCTTGTCCAGAAACGGACGTTCGTTCATGCAATTGGCAGCGAGAACACTATCTTCATGATACGAAAAATTTCTGTTGACGAGAAAAGGAATATATTCCTTCTCAAAATCCACGTCGTCCAGCACGGACGCATCTCTGGTAGAAATAGCCCCAATGACCGCGAACAGTCTACTTGCCAAGACGCCACCACTTGCGAGCGACTTCCAGTTCGCGGTCCGCGATGTTATGCGCATCGTTCTCTCGCGCCGCGTCCGCCAGCGCATCTTGTAGGTTGCCTATGAAATCTTCGGCTTCTGCCACACTCAACACAAAGGATGACCCATCAAGTTCAAAGCATACGGCCGCGGGCTCAATCGGCGCCACACTCACCTTGGGGTTTTGCACATCACCTGAATATGCCATTACCGCCACTCCGCCTCGTGCATGATCTCGATGAGACATGCCAACGCATTCAATTGTTTATCTGCACAGAGACCGGCTCTGTATCCGTAGTCCGCCATTTGAACAATCAACGCAGGAAGCGAACTATCCTTCACCCGCTTGGGAGTCTGGTCTGCCAACATCCGATAGAATGTGGTATCGTCCATATCATCATGCAACGCCACCCACTTGCGCACACCAGAAAATTCTTGGGCCTTGAGTGCGGCAAATAACTCGTCCACGTCCTTGTCGGTAATTTGAGAAAGGACACCCTCAGAGAGCGTACCCGTGCTTGAGTATCGTTGGAGTTCGTTGAGCACGCGACGGAAATCGGGAAAATACATGGCGATCACGTTCGCCACAATCTTCGGTTCATGCGTGACATGCTCCGTCGTCAAAATCTCCATCGCGCGTTTGGCATAACGAGAGGCAACCGCCGACCGTTCCAGCTTTGGTATTTTGAAATCTACGAGGCTGCACCGCGAATGCAGAGGCGGAATGATGCGAGTCGGGAAGTTGGCCGTGAGGATGAATCCACACGTATGCGAGAACTCCTCGATGAATGCTCGTAGGGCGGGCTGGGTGGACGTAGGATGCAGGTAATCCGCTTCGTCAAGGATGACATACTTCCGCTGATCCGATAGGCTCAGCGACGACGCAAAGTCCTTAATCTTCGTGCGGATAACATCGATGCCATTCTCGTCGCTGGCATTGATGACCATGGCTTCCGCGTCAAGCTCGCGCACAATGGCCCGAGCGACGGTGGTCTTTCCCGTTCCTGCTTTGCCAGCCAAGAGCAGATTCGGGGTATCCTGCTGCGACAAAATCCCCTGAAGGCTTGCTTCCACGGACTGCGGAAGAATACACTCTTTCAAGGTTTGCGGGCGGTATTTCTCCACCCATACGAACTGTTCACGCGCAATCATAGTTTCTCCATTTGGTACACCTGCTCGGAATTGAACCGAGTCTGAACACTAATCTAGTGCGATGCGGTTTATAAGGCCGCCCGTGCAGCCGTACACTACAGGTGCGTGTTACTTGGTGGGTCCCGATCCTACGATATAGTAGCCCACGGGTTCCGTGGTGTTCTGGAAGAATCCATACTTACGGTCCGACAGAGAAATCTTGTAGTCGCCCGCGAGCAGCATCGCAATGAATTTCGTCTTGAACGAAATGGTCTTGGCGAAATTCGGTTGCACCACAACCGTGTCCTTGTCTGGCACCACATATTCATACATATGTGAGGACGGATTTTTCTCGTCCAGACCACGAAGCGTGACGACACCATCCGCGACCGTCACTGCGACTTCACCCGTTGGCGACAGCAAGCCCAGCACGGACACGGACCTGTTCAACTGCCCCAAGGCGGATGCAGACAGGGTAAACTCCACACCGAGGTTGTCGTTGCGGAGCTTGTTTCCTGGCTCATTGGGCGGGGGCGTCAGGATGGTGGTCGGGTCCGACATGCGATACTTCACCTTGGACCCACCGCTGCTGATGGACATGACGTTCTTCTCAAAGGTAATCGCGGGCTTGTTGAACAACGACAGCGTACCCAAGAAGGTATTCAGGTCGTAAATCCCCGTCTCCTGCGGCCAAGGGGCAGACAACGTAGCGAGCGCGAACAACGACTTTCCTTCCGCCACGGTCGCCTGTTCCTTGCCTGGCTGTAACAGAACTGAGTTCTGGATACCGGCAAAGTTCTTGAGGATCTGAATGGCCGAATCTGCGACCGTAAATGAGGCAACTGCTGTAGACATAATAACTCCTTCAAACGAGAATAACAAATTTCACTGCGGTTGTCAACTATTCATTCAGAATGGTTGGTCCGTCTCCGACGGCGACCGCTTGACTTTCCTTGAGATACGCTTCTAACCAAGGACATCCCTGGTAGTGTTGCGTGCTTACATTCCACCCGAGTTCATACGGATGTCCACAATGGTGGCATACGGTCAACCCTGTGCGTTCTGCCACATGCCATGGTGAGGCAGAGGCATTGATAATACTAGAGCTTGGTTTGTGCATTCTCTGGTCCTTTGTCGGGGCCGTAAGGACGGTCATCAAATTCGGGATGACTTTGTTCCCATTCAATCAAGAATGCTAGGTTGCACGCGGCGTGCCAGATGTGGTTCAGTCGCGTATCTTTATCATTCGTGTCGTCGGCCCACTGTAGTAAATGTCGTCCGCACGCATCATACGCACGGCTCCATGTCATACCTGCTTCCCAATTGCGCTCTGCATATTTCTTGGCGCCAATGGTAAGAATGCGCCCGACGGCCACAACCATAGAAACAGGGATCAGATCCGTGCGCAATCCTGGCTCATTCGTCTGCGCTTGCATCAATTCGAGCAGCCACTTGGGGTCCATCAAGGACAGTCGGGCTTTCCCATGATCGAATTTGACCCCACCTTTGGTGAGGTCATCGTTCACGCGCAAGGTTTCCAGCTTCACCTTATCCAGCGGGAGCACCGTTCCTGGTGCACTGCTGGGCCCAAATTCCACTCGTCCAACGGGCAGAGGAAGCGGCTGCCAGAAACCATCCCTCGCCTGCTCATACACGCCTGGTGCAGTGCGGTTGAGTGGCTTTCCTGCATGTTGGTTCTTCACTGTCGCATCTTCTTCATAGCTCATAGCTCATTATCCTCTTATGATTTTGGCCCCACCAACTCTGGTTGCGGTGGGCCGTCTCTCGTCACGATTTCTTCATGCGAGCGGGCGACCGGTGTCGTATGGTTTGACGCCGCTTGCGCGTGAGACAGTCGGGCCAAATCTTCCATCGTCCCTCCGAAGATATACGTACCCGTGTGCTTGAGCTTCATCCACGGGCAGAGAAACAGTTCGATGCCAATGTTGCGGCACCACTGACAGAACATGTAATCTTCCGAGAGGTAGCGTTTGGTCTTGGGGTCAATGACCGTATCAAAGTAGGCGTGGATTTCGCGCGATCCATCGAAGTGCACCGTGCGATTGTGATCGGGCTTGTACGAGAGTTCTGGGTAGGCTTCCTTGAACTTCGCGAACACCTCCCGTTGGATCATCATGAAGCCCGTGCCGATTTCCAACACAGGGACAGGCACATCCATACGGATTTCTGTCGTGCCAGGCACCGCGTTGAACACGTAGTCGCCGCAGAATTTCTCCAACTCCATTGGATTGGTTTCGGCGAAGCCGAGCTTGCAGGCGTCAAAGACCTTCTCCCAGGCAATGGTTTTCTTGGGATAGGGACCACCGATGATTGGCTTGTCGAAGGCGAGAAGGGCGAGCACGTCCATCGGATTGAAGTCGATGTCCGAGTCAATGAACAGGAGGTGAGTGGCGTCCGACCGAAGGAACTCATCAACCAGATAGTTGCGAGCGCGGGTAATGAGGGATTCATTGAACAAATAAAAGAACTGGCATTGGACGCCATACTTCATGCACAATGACACGAGGTCGAGGCACGCCTTGGAATACGTCCCATAGCACGCGCCCCCATACATCGGGGTTCCAATAAATAGCTTTCTTTTCTGCAACTCAGAAACCGCGATTTCGATCTTCGGCATAATATCTCACTCCATGAAACGTTAGTCTACCAATACATAGCGTCCGAAAATTGGGTGCCCCATGATGGGGCACCCTGCGGGGACGCAAACAATCGCGGCAATGTCCGAGGTGTGCAGAGAGACAAGTACCACGGTCGTCGGACGCGCTCAGACTTTATTTAGCTCCGCAATTGAAACGATTAGTCATCGTTTCCTGCGGCCTTCCATTCCTTCGGCGATAGAAAACCGGCGGCGGTTTTGCGGTCAGAAACGATACGCCACGCGATCTTTTCCATCTCATGTAATGGTGGAGTGCGCTTATCATCGTAGTCTGAACAGAATGTGACGGGCGAAGTCATAGCGATACGAGTACCGGCATAATGACACAATTGTAGCTCGTCATTCATACGCACACCCCGAACAATTTGTGCCCATCGGCAATGGGTACACAGACTTTCTGAGTGCATCCCCTGGGTGGCCTTTGCAATCTTGAGTGTGATACTCACAGAAGCACAACCTTTCGTTCTGGTAGATGGGGCCAAAAGAGGGTTCGTTCTGGCCAATACCGGTCAAAAATCCCGCGCATTCGTTCTCGTCCCACGGGGTTTGCACTATGCACTTCTGGTTTGTGTCGCGGCCAATTGCCCGTTTCCACGATCCACCGCGCAAGTTTCGTTCCGTCCAAGTTATGCGGACACCAGTGCATGAATGTCGTGGATGCCGTCTTCATGTCGCCGACATCCAAGCCCTTGGCATGGCAGTCTGCGCACGATCCCATATCATGGTCCAATGAGCAGTGGTTCACCTCTCCCGTTGCCAGGAGCACCATCGCTTCTTCAACCGTGCGGACCGTCGTATAGCCGACATACGGACAGATGCGCACGTCGTCCATGTAGAGATTGTTCATATTGCAAGTATAGCAGGGAACATCAGGAGTGTCAAGCAAAAACACAAAAAGCGGAAAGTTGGTGCGTACCAACCTTCCGCTCTTGTGACTTTCCCAATCCGACTGGCAGGTGGCCGTCCACTTGCGTGTTTTGCGCTTTTCAGTATCAACGGCGCGCCGCGCCTCATTGAAAAGCAAACCTATTAAGAATACAATTAAATTATTGAGGGAGGTTATCTACACATGGCAAGCCTCATTGGGAGTTAGAGGGAACATCTCATCATAAACGAACTAGGGACCACGCGGTCCCTAGCCTGTGCTCCACATTATTTAGCGGGGCGTGGTGCCCCGTCCCGTAAAGGATTAGCGGGTTGTGCCGCTACCGAACATCGAGAGACGCTGATTGACAGCGTTCTGGATGTCGTACACGTTCACCCACTGAGAGCCATTCTTGATGGCCTCATCGAGGACCGCAGCCGTGACCACGGCGCTCCGCTTGGCGGTGCCGAGACGGTACACCTTGATGGTGTCGCCGTTGCGCGTCACCTTGGTGTTGAGGTAAATCGGGAAGCCCGCCTTGCGGAGTTCCGAAATACGCTCGGAGACGCGGACGATACCGAAGCGGGCCTTGAGCTGGTCAGCCGTGAAATCGTAGCCGGTCTTGAGTGCCGCGAGAATCTTTGCATTCACGGGCGGGAAGTAGGTGGAGTTGCTCATAGTGTAGAAACCTTCAAAGACGCAGAGTTTGTTGTAGCGTAGACGGTGGCGTCCGATTCATCATGCACGCTAATCATGTATACAAGTCTAGCAAACTGTAGACACAATGTCAAGAGTTATTTACTGGTTAAATTACGAATGTGGTAGGTGACCAGTCACCCCACATGGATACGTTGTAGACACTTGTTTTACCAAGTGCCATGTGCTTGCCCCAACGCTGGCCTTCGTGGATGTGTCCGTGGACCATCACCTTCGGCTTTTGAATCTGCACCATTTGGCGCAGTTCAGGACATCCACACACATCCCCATTGTAGGCTTTATCCATCACACCATGCGCGGGGCTATGTGCGACGAGCACATCGAGGCCCGCAGGAATGTCAGCAAACCGCACCTTGCGGCCGGCACGGTCTAGTTGGAAATTCCAGTCTCCACAATGAGCGACCCAGGGGGTGAAATAGAACCGTTTTCCATCGTGCTCCCACGCCTCATCAATGAACAGCCGTGTGTTGACGTGGCGCGGCATCCGCACAACCCAATCGTGGTTGCCTGCGGTAGCGAAAATATGTCTGGTTGGAAGGGTCTGTTCCCACTCATAA
>Ga0315273_10000960_pt1 | contig 31630 bp, 18 predicted proteins | sample YL17G02_0_MG_FD_205753 | JGI IMG/M metagenome (GOLD analysis project Ga0315273, IMG submission 205753) | Sediment microbial communities from Yellowstone Lake, YNP, Wyoming, USA - YL17G02_0 | ecosystem: Environmental > Aquatic > Freshwater > Lake > Sediment | place: USA: Wyoming | collected... | reverse complement strand
GTCACCGGAACCGCTTGATTGCTGCGCAGCGCATCCACGAAGGCCCGCATCTCCCCCAAATAGGATTCGGTATAGCGATCCATGAAGAAGTTCAGCGGCAGGGCCGAGTGGACACCGGTGCGGTCCAGGCACACGTGGTTGTCCGGGGTATTGTTCTTGACCGTGACCATGCCTTCCGAGCCAAACACCTCCACCCGCTGGTCATACCCGTAGACGGCCTTGCGGCTGTTGTCGATGGCGCCGATGGCGCCGCTCCGGAAGGCCAAGGTCACTATCGCCGTGTCCCAGTCCCCCGCTTTCTCAAAGACCGGGTCCACCAGCACGTTGGCCCTGGCGTACACCTCGGCCACCTCGCCCATCAGGTAACGGGCCATGTCGAAATCGTGGATGGTCATGTCCAGGAACAGCCCGCCCGAGGCCCGGATGTAGTGCTCCGGGGGAGGCGCCGGATCGCGGCTGGTGATTCTCAACACGTGAGGCACGCCCACCTTCCCGGACTTGACCAGCTCGCGCACTTTCAGGAAATTGGGGTCGAAGCGGCGGTTGAAACCCACCATCAGTTGCACGCCGCACTTCTGGACCGCTTCGTTGATCCTCTCGATCTTCTCGATGGAAAGGTCCACGGGCTTTTCGCAGAAGATGTGTTTGCCGGCCGCGGCGGCGTCCAGAATCAGTTGGTAGTGCGTGTCGGTGGGCGTGCAGATGATCACGGCATCGACGTCGGGAAGCTGCAAGACCTGCCTGTAGTCCGGATATGTTCGCGGGACGCCCAGCGCGGCCGCCACGGCAGCCAGTTGGTCCGGCAGCACGTCGGACAAGGCCGCCACTTCGGCCCCCTCAATCTTGTTCACCAGGTTCTGGGCATGGATCTTGCCGATTCGGCCCACTCCCAGAACACCAAAGCGCAGTTTCCGGGGCGTCATGGTTGGCTCCTTTCTGCATGGCCGCCTGTAGCCGCATGAATGGCCGCGATGCCGTCCTCGACGGCCCGGCGCGCGTCGGGCAGCGGATAAACCTCAAACGACAGATAGCCTTTATAACCGATCTCGTCCAGCGCGCCAAGAACCCCGGCGATGTCCAGGTGGCCGTGTCCGGGCGCCTGACGATTGGTGTCGGCCAGGTGCACGTGCCCCACGCGAGACCCCGCGGCTCTCAAGCTGGCCGCCAGATCGGCCTCTTCGATGTTCATGTGGAAGGTGTCGGCCAGCAGCTTCAGGTTGGGAGCGCCGATCTCCCGCAGGATGCCCGCTGCGTCGGACAGGGTGTTGATGTAGTCGGACTCGTAGCGGTTCAGCGGCTCCAGCAACACGGTGACGCCCAAGGGTTGGGCCGCCCGGCAGAGGACGGCCAACCCCTCCAGCGCCCAGGCCCGGCGGGTGCGCCGCTGCTGGTCGTCGGATGCGCCGAGCCGGCCCGCGAGGAACCCGATGATGACGGCCGAGCCAAGCTCCGCAGCCAGCCGAACATGCCCGGCGACCCGCTCCACAGCCGCCCGCCGGATGCTTTCCTCGAGATCGGACAGCGTCAGCCCGTCCAGCCCGGCCGCCAGACCCGTGCCGAGGGTCGGGACCTCCAGCCGGGAATCTGCCATCAGCCGCTTCAGGCAATCCAGGTCTATATCGTCGGCGTGCCGCAGATGCAGCTCGACACCCTGGCATCCCAGCTCAGACGCCGCGCGGAAGGCGCCGGCCACGTCGCCCCGCCACAGGATGGCAGCGAAGCCAAGCTGGCTCGGGGTGGCAGTTACGGCAATGCGCATAGCGATGTTAGTGTAGTCCCCGTACCGCCGACGGTGAACCGCACCAATTGTGCCGCGAGGTCGCCGCGGCGACCGAGCGGCTGCAGGCCGGAGCTGCGGATCAGGAGCTCAGGATGGGCGGCAGGCTGTACACCGACTTCCAGCCCGCGCTCAACGGTTCCTTCAGGAAGGGCTTCATCATTTCCGGGTCGCGCAGGCTCACCAGCTCGGTGGGCGGCGCGGTCCCGGCAGGGAAGGCCTGCAGGATCTCGTCGCACAGCAGGGTCAGGTAGCGGAGGATGGCGGCCAGCGGCCGCTTGGCTTTCCGCGCCTCGCCCAGCGTGGGTTTGCCGACCACGCCTTCCGGCGTGCCCGCGATCTCAATGGCAATGTGGCCTTCGCACTCGGACCAGCGGCTGGGGCGGTTGAAGGCATCCACCGCCGTGTCCATGTGCCCGGGGGGCAGCAGCGAGACCGGCGTGGTCTCCACCGCGTACTTCATCTCCACCATCTCCGGGAACAGCAGCAGACCTACGGAGGTCTCCGCCTCGTCGGCATGAATGAAGTTGGTTTCCCAGTCGCCGCCGCGGTCCCTGGTGCGCCACATCTCGCGGGTGGCCCGGTGCCAGTCGATGACGCGGAAGACGCCGGGCAGGTGGTAGCGCTTGCAGAACTGCTGGATCGCCGCCTCCAGAACCCAGAGCTGGCCGTGATTGTTCAGGATGATCTGCTTGCGGAACCCGTCGTTCCACAGGCCCAGCATCACGTCGATCAGCAGTTCCTTGGCCACTTCCTCGCGCACGATCACCGTGCCGGGCATCCCCAGGTGATGATAAGGGTGGCAGCCGTACATGAGCGGGGGCAGAGCCAGCGCCACCGGGGCGCCCCGCCGCGCGGTGTAGCGGCGGATGGCTTCGGCGATGTGGCTGACGAACAAGGTGTCCATGGCCGAAATCGTGTGGTCGCCGTGAAGCTCGGTGGAGCCCACCGGAATGAGCACAATGTCGTTCTTTTTCCGCTGGCTCTCCAGTTCATGGCGCACGGTGGTCTGGATGTAGCTGCCGGGCTTGGCCCATTCGCAGCCGCCCTTGGCGGGCACGCCATACTCGGCCAGGATGGCGTCCAGCCGGGCTTCGTCCGCCTCCCAGATTTCTTTCTTCATTTGTCCGACAGCCGAGTTCTCGAAGTACAGGTCCGGCCGGCTGGTCGCCAACCAATCTTGATTTGCGGGTTTCGTTTCAGGCATTGTTTCCTCCATCGATGCGGGCAACGGCGTGCTCAGGCCACGCAGGTGATCTTGCAATTGCGCTTGTCGCTCTGCAGCAACACGATGTTCTCGGGCACATCGGGCAGGGCCACCTTCTTGGTGATCATGGGGGTCATGTCCATGCCGGAGGCCATGCAACTGATGACCCTTGGGAAGGTGCCGTAGCCGGAATGGCCCTGGGCGCCGGCGATCTTCGCTTTCTTCACCTCATAGACCTCGGCATTGAGGGGCGCCTTCTTGTCGGCGCGGGCCACCAGCGCGATCTTGGCGCCGATGTACTTGCCGTACCAGATGGCGTCTTCGATGGAGGGGATGATCTTGTCCATCAGCCCGGTGGCTTCCAGGTACAGGGCGGCGCCGAGGCCCCCGGTGTACTCCAGTATCTTCTCGGCCGGGTTGTCCACCATGGGATTGATCACGATGTCGGCGCCCAGCTTCCGCCCCAGGTTGGCGCGGATCTCCTCGGGCTCGACCAGGATGACCTTGGCCGCGCCGGCGCGCTTCATGATGGCCACGGCCGCAATGCCGATGGGGCCGCCGCCGTAAATCACCGCGTTGTCGCCGGGCCGAATGCCGCCCGCGCATTCGATCACCGCGTTGTAGGCCACCGAGGTGGGCTCCACCAGGCTGCCGGCCACGAACACGTCGTCTCCCTGGTAGGCGCCGCGAAGCTCTTCCAGGCTCCAGAGGTACCGCGAATCCACGGCGACGTATTCGGCGAAAGCGCCGTCCACGCTGAAGCCGATCTCCTGCAGCCGTTCGCACTGGTTGGGATTGCCTTCCGCGCAGGGGCGGCAGTAAGAGCACCAGAACATTTCCTCGGCGCAGACCGGCTCGCCGGCCTGATAGCGCGTGCCGGTGCGCTTGTTGAAGGCCTGTGCGCCAGCCTCGACGACGACTCCGGCGAATTCGTGGCCCAGAGTCACCGGAAAGGCCGTCAGGCCGGGATACCAAGTGTAGCCGTCGGCGTCGGCCTGGGCCATGTGCACATCGCTGCCGCAGATTCCGCAGGCCTTCACCTGGATGAGGCAGTCGGTGGGGCCGATCGCCGGCTTTTCTTTCTTCTCGACCGCCAGCCTGGGCTTCCTCCAGACCCTGCTGCCCAGGTAGGTGAGTTTCCCGTCAATGTCCTTGGGGCCAAGCTTGAAGTCCGGTTTTGGGGTCCACTCGGCGTGAAGAACGACGCAATTCATGGTGTCAAGCCTCCCTTGAAATTGAGCTTAAAATGGCGGATTCTGCAAACGGTAGCATCAGCCACCTGCATTCTGCGGGCACCTGGCATTCCCCGTGTTTGCTGAGTAACCATATCACTGGTTGAGAGTTACGTCAACAGTGATTTTCTCTTGCAGCTCCCAGCCAGCGCTAGAAGTTCATGCAACCGCTTGCATCTAAGTAACTACCTTTTTTTTCAATTGATTCCAAGCTCCACAACCAGCCGCTGACGCCTTTCTCCCGCTCGCCTCGCCCATCGCCCACTCATGTCCGCTGCGCCGACCGGTTCGGCGCGGTTTGCGGTTGGCGTAACAGCCACAGTACCAAACCTGTGGCCACGAGCGGAATCGTGCTGGCGGCAATCAGCACGGGGTCGAACGAGTAATGGTCGGCCGCATAGCCGATCAGCCACGTGGAGATGATGGTCCCGATTCCGGCGCCGGTGCCGCTCATGCCGCTCACCGAGGCCACCGACCGGCTCGGGAACAGGTCGGAGGGCAGCACCAGCGCCATGGTCGAGAACGCCGCGTAGGCGAAGGTGGAAACCGCAAAGAAGGCGGCCAGCGCCCACAGCTTGGAGCTGAAAACCGCGGCCATCAACGAGACCATCCCCAGGCCGCCAAACAGCAGCACGGCTTTGCGCGCCCTGTCGACCGGCCAGCCCCGCCGAATCAACTGGCTCGATGCGCCGCCGCCAAAGAAGTTGCCGAGGTCCGCGGCGACGAAAGGAATCCAGAGAGTGATCAGCCCGCCCTCCAGGGTGATTCCTTTGGCGACCAAATAGATGGGAAACCAGTCGGTGATGAAGAACCACACCGGGTCGCTGAGCGAGCGGGCGATGATCACGCCCCAGGTGTGCCTCAGCCGAAGCAGCGCGCTCCAGCGCGGCTTCGGCTCCTCGCGCGCCGCGGCATCCTCGGCGTGATCGCGATGGATCATGGCGCGTTCCGTCTCGCTGACGCGCGGGTGGGACGCGGGCGGATGGTAGAGCCGCCGCCAGGCGATCAGCCACAGAAAGCCGAGCGTGCCGGTGATGAGGAATGCCGGCCGCCAGCTTCCGAAGTGGTGGTACAGGAACAGCACCAGGAAGGGCGCGACAGCGCCGCCAATGGAAGAGCCACTGTCGAACAGCGCCACCGCCCAGCCGCGCTCCCGCTTGGGAAACCATTCGGCGACCGCCTTGGTGGCGCCCGGCCAGTTCGCCGATTCTCCGGCCCCCAGCAGAAAGCGGAACGCCGCGAAGCTGCGAAGCCCGGTGGCCATCGAGGTGGCCATAGCCACCAGCGAATACCAGGCCACCGAAACCGTTAGTCCGCGCCTGGTTCCCAACAAATCAATCAGGCGCCCCGAAACGGTCTGGCCGACCGCGTAGGCGATGCGGAAAGAAATCACGATCCAGGCGTAGTCCTGGTTGGTCCAGTGGTAATCCTTCTTGAGCAGGGGCGCCAGCACCGAGAGCGTCTGGCGGTCAATGTAGTTGATGACCGTCGAAGCGAACAGCAACCCCCCGATCCACCAGCGCAAGGCCGGGATCGGCCGGCGTGCCACCGCAACGCTTGCCCCGTCATTCATGCACCGTTCATAACGAAATTCGTCCATGATAGTCAATCCAACCGGAGGCGAGGAAAGCGGCAGCGGCGGCCGTTGGACCGGCGGCGCCTTCCATCCGGTTTGGCGGCCAGTTGAGCTGCTTTCCGCTTGACAGGAGTTATCATATGTGATTACGTTTGGGACGTGACGGTGAGCGAGCTTAGGCGGTGGCTCAGGAAACAAGGATGCACGTTCACCGAAGGCGCAAAATATTCGAAAGTGGTCCTGGCGGGCAAGGTCACGCGGATGCCACGGCATCCGTCACAAGAGCTCAAGGTCAAGACCTTGCACACTATTCTGAGAAATCTTGGCCTGAAGATGTGAGGCAACGCATGGTTACCTATCCCGCTCTGTTCGAACCGGATCGCAAAGCCGGCGGCCTCGTGGTCACCTTCCCTGACTTCCGCTACGGGGTGACCCAGGGGGACACCTTGAAAGAAGCGACCGAGATGGCGCAGGACCTTTTGGAAGGCTTGATCGCTGACCTGATGGAGGCAGGCGACGAGCTTCCGAGGGCCAGCAAGCGCCGTGGCCGGCACTACCGGTTGGTGTCGCTGCCGGCTCTCCAGTCCGCCAAGGTCGAACTGTACCGGGCTTTCCGGGCATCCGGCATGCGGAAAGCGGAACTCGCCCGCCGCATCGGCATCCCGAGATCGAACCTCGACCGGCTCTTCGACCCGAACCATCAGTCGCGATTCGATCAACTCGAAGCCGCATTTGCCGCCCTGAATAAGCATATCTGGGTTGAGGTTCGAGACGCCGCCTGAGCAGCGCGGCCACAGGCCCGAACTCCACATGAAGCCTGTAGGGACAGCGGGCCTTTCTACGCTGAGCTCGGAAGCGGCCCACGTTGCCTCCGGATTAACTCGTGGAGCCGCGGTATCTGCTCGCTGGCCACCAGCGTTCGATGGGAGGATTCGAGAAACTCGATGATCCTGCCGGCTGAGTCGGCCTCCGCAAGAAATTCGCGCAGAGCGCGACGCCTGAAGAGCATCACACCCTCCAGGTTTTCAGTGCGGGCGACTTCAAATCCCTCAGCAATGAGAGCCTCAACGGCAGGGTACAGTTGTGCCTGAAACTCGTCGACATTGCTCAATGGCCCCGACAGCCACATACCAACGGCAACGACAGCTTCAGGTTCCTCTGTGCAGACAGGCCGCAGCCACCATCTAACGTATGGTGAGTACGCGACGCCCACGAAGTACCAGAAGTCGCGATCGCCCGGAGGTTTATCCACGGGCGAGCTCCACAATGTTCCGATCAATCCCGGTTCGTTCAAGCGGCCCAGTGGGCCTGGACCCATGCCGTACAGGTCCCTGTGATCCAAGTCTTTTTCGTCGCCCGGATCGCCGATGGGCTCGAGTCTCCGGGGCAGACAGCTCATCAGCGCGTGCACCTTCCGACTGAAGGAAGTCCACAAGGCCGGCGCACGTAGTTCCTCCTGGTCAAAGGGTTCCGTGGGTCCCATGTCTTGCTCTTTCATGAATTCGAGAACTCCTTTCAACAGATACTGATTGGAGACCGATTCTCGCCTCGCCGACCACGCGTTAGCCAGATCCGACCAGAAAAAGCTGCCGAGAAACAGTCTATGATCGCAGCGTTCCGCCTCTGGGCACCGGTCTCTGGAGATCACAGCGACCTTGCTTGCGCCGATTTCCTCGGCGTAATCCAGATACCGCTCTAGCTGCCCCTTGGTGAGCGGCGAGTCTACCTTGTTTTCGATAATGACTCTTAACATCGGACACTCAAGAACCAGGTCCAACCTCAATCCGCTCAGGTCAGACTTTCGACTGCGGGTCGGGTGTTGAGTCCGGACGTCGAAATGCTCCACTCCTGGAACTGCTTGCGAACCTCGCAGCAGTATTCGGAGCGTTTCGTTCAGGATGGCTTTCTCGCGTCTCAGGATCTCCGCAACCAGCTCAGTGAAGAAGTTTTCAATCGAGCTTCTTTCGGGGCGGCCCCGAAACTTAGCAAGCTGGACGAATAGGTTCGACATTCAGAACCTCCCGCACCACGCACCGGCAGGACACCTGAGTGTACCTCCTCGGCCGAGTGCCCACAAATGGGTATCATCCCCGCGCTCCCCTAAGGCAGGTACAGGAAAAGATGCGAGTGGCGCTCGCTCTCTCCGATATAAATGGTGCCGTCCAATCCCGTCGTCATGCTGTCGAACTGATAGCCTCGCCAGGAGTAGTAGGGGCTGCGGTCCACCGCCAGGATTCCCAGGTCCTGGAATCCGCCGCTCTTGGGGTCAAAGGAGAACAAGCGGCAGGGCTCGATGCGCTCGCCGGCCACCATGTACAGCCGGCCGTCTTTCCCCGCGGCCAGGGCGCGCAGCCGCCGCGACACGCGGGGCTTGCCCAGATTCACGAGTTTTCCGCCGGCAGGATCGAACGAAAACAGGAAGCCGTCGGAAGATCCGCCGTAAATCAGCCCTTTGGCATCCCTCGTGAAGCACTCCACCACCGGGTGGCCCGTGTAGGCCTGCACCGGGTAATACTCACCCGGGATACGCTGCCCGGTGGTGCGAATGCTGTCCAGCACCGGGTCGTAATAAACAAGAAATCCATCCTCCCCCGAGGTGTACACCCTTCCGGAATCATCGGCCGCCAGCGCGCGAGGAAGGCTGCGCCAATCACGCTCGGGGCCGTGAAAGATCACCCTGCGGTCCAGCTCGCCGAGATCGCGGAATTTCTTCTGGCGGATGTCGTACTGGAACAGGCGGCCGTCCGGGTAGGAGACGCCGTAGATCAGGCGCGCGCCGAGGTTGCCGCAAAGGGCGTAAATGCCGTTGTTGGGCACGGCGACGCCCAGGTCTTCGACCGGGCTGGAATCACCCGGCATCAGAACCTGCTTGTCGGCGGCGCCGGGCTCGTAGCGGTACAAGTGTCCGCCCGCATAACTGCCATACGGTTTCTTGACGTCTTCCCACAGCGCATCGCTGACGCTGTCATGGCCGCCGGGGAGCTTTCGGGTCAATTCCACGGCGCGCAGCACGTTGAGCCCGGTGCCGATGTAAAGGAACCCGTCGGAATCCTGCGCCAGCGCATGGTGGATGCCCTGCTGCCCCTTGATCCTGCCCAGGTGCCGCACCTTGTTGATCGCCGGGTCGTAGAGAAACAGGTAGGCTTCTTCACCGCTGGTGCCGCCGTAGATCTTCCCGCCGGCTGTAGCCAGCAGCGCGGTGATGGCACTGGAATTCGCCGGGATCTGGTTCACCTCCGGATAGCCCAAATCGCGCAGGTCCAGGCGGTGGTTCTCGAAGTTGGGATTCACCCAGTGCTGGGACCAGGCCAACCAGGCGACCGTCAGCACGGCCGCACAAACAGCGATTGCCCTGACGCGTGCTCTGTTCATGTGCATCTTCACTTTCCCGATCTCTCGCGTCGTGAGTCGCGCCCGCCCGGCGGACAGGCCGCTCCCGGCCGGTAAAGCAGGAGCTCCATGGCGAAGGGGTAGACGCCGGCCACTTTCCCGGCTTCTCTCCGGGGGTCTTTCACCTCCACGGCCGCGCCCAAATAGATCGTTCCATCCTGCCCAACCGCCGCACCCCCGCAGCCGTACACATGACGGCCGTCCGCGGTCCGCAGCATGCCCAGGTTCTCCCGCCTGCCGGCCTTGAGGTCGTAGGTGATCAGCTCGGAGTATGGGGATGTTTTCTGACCGGCGCGTTCCAGCGCCAGCCGGGCGGCTTCCAGCCGCGCCTCATAGTCGAAATCCAGGCCGGCCGGCGCGTAGTAGACCTTGCGGTCCTTGCCGATGGTGAAGGCCAGCGTGGAATAAGGAATATCCTTGCGGTCCGAGTTGTAGAAGCGCTCGGCGCACAGCCGGCCCAGCTCGGTCACTTTACCTTCCGGGCCGTCCTTGGGATCGTACCGGAACAGGATGGAGCTGCCGCCATCGACGCCGTAAATGACGCGATCCGCCCGATCCCACTCCACCACCCGCCAGATCGCCTTGCGGTCCAGCATGGGATTGGATAGCCGGCGCGGAAAGACCCGCGGATCGTACGGGAGCTGCGCGCCGAGGTCGTAGACGAGTTCGGTTCGGGGATCGTACTTCCACACGCGCGCCTTGGGATAGGCGCCGTAGACGTTGCCGTCATCGTCGATGGCGATGTGCCGCAGGTCGTCCCAGTTGTCGATGCGCCCGAGATCCCGCGTGACCCCGCTCGCGATGTCCAGGCGGTAGAGATGGCCATCCCAGGCGGTGCCGAACAGGTGATTCCGCTTCTTATCGATGGCCAGGCCGTAGATTCCCCAGAGCCGGTTAATCAGCCCCAGGTTCTCCAGCTTGTCGGCTCTCGGGTCATAGCGGATCCAGTGCGGCCCTTCCCAACTATAGGGGTCGATGTTGGTGGGGCCCGAGTCCTCGCACATGGTGCCGAAGTAGATGCGGCCTTCGCTGTCCTCCACGAAGCGCGTGTGGATTTTGCCGGCGGTGCGAATCCCCTTTCCTGTCTGACCCAGGAACTCGGCCATATCGGCGATATGGCGCATCCGGCCGGTGCGGGGGTCGTACTGGTAAAAGTGGCTGGAGCCGGCGTGCGTACACAGGCCGGCGTAGACCCGGCCGTCGGCGGCCGCGTAGAGCGCGCTGAACATCTGCGCCGCTTTGTGGCCGCCCGGAAATTCGCGCGTGTCTACGCAGACGTATTTCTGCGCGGTCTGCGCCCGGCCAGACAGGGGACTTAACAACGCGATCAGAATGCAAACAGCCACCAATCTCATCATCTCTGCCTTGTGAACTCCAGGATTGTAACCGAGTGCGGCGGAAAGACACGGCCCATCGTTCGGCTCACCCCGGACAACGCCTCTTCCTTGATTTGGACCCGCTCCGGGTGCTCAAAGCTATTCTCGGCCATGTAGTGGTCCGCATCGAGCCGGATGACTTTCCCCGCCGCTCCCGGTTCCCATCCCTCGATCTGAATGCCGGCGGCGATGGATTCCGCATCGTGCAGGTTGATCACCGCCAGGTACAGCGTCCGGCCGTCTTCGCTGACGGTGGCCGAGGCGTCCAGGTAGGGAATCCTGCCTACGGCTTGCGGCCGGCCCTCCTCGTATTCCGGCGCGGGAAACGACGGCGCCTCCACCCGGCTTTCCACCAAAAACGGCCCCTGGTGGTTCATATACATCTTGAACGCCAGGTATTGCGGGTTGAAAAAAAGGCCCTCGCGATTCACCCGGATGAGCCCCAGCGCGTTCACGGTCATCGAGAAGTTGGCCAGCGTGACGGCCTGGTGCTGGCGGCGGAAGGCGTGGAACACGCCGGCCGTGTACAGCCCGTCGCGCTCCGCGAATTCCACTTCATGGTCGCCGTAGCCGCGGTTGGGCGCGCGATAGGCCCAGCAGTTCCACTCGTCGAAGGCGATCGGAATCCGCGGGCCGTTCGGAAAAGCCTCCCGAATCTCCTGGGCTGTCAGCCGGACCTGCTCCTCGACGCCGTACGGCGAGGAAACGATGTAGTAGTAAAACTCGCGGGCAAAGGCCGGGTCGTTCAGGTCTTCTTTCTTCATCCGGCTGCGGTATTTCTTGGCATAGGAATGCAGCGAAAGGTAGTCGAAACTGCCCTTGGCGATTTCGAACAGGGCCTGGTTCCAGCGGGGATAGAACCAGGATCGAGCGCCGACCGCCACCAGCTTGACTTGCGGATCGACGGCGCGCATGGCCCGCGCAAACGCCACCACCCGCCGGGCGTGCGTCTCTTCATCGACGTGGCCGCCCTGCCAGTCGCCGAACACCTCGTTGCCGATGCCCCACAGCTTGATCCGGTAGGGTTGCGGATGGCCGTTGGCAGCCCGTTTCGCGCCATAGGGACTGCCGGCAGGGCCGTTGCAGTACTCCAGCCAGCGGGCCGCTTCTTCCGGCGTTCCATCGCCGGCGTTCACCGCCATGTAAGGCTCGGCGCCAATCAGGCGGCACAACTCAAGGAACTCGTCGGTGCCGACGTCATTGGGCTCCCAATAGCGGCCCTCCCCCTCGATCACCCGCGACAGGTTCAGCCGCGAGGGGCGCCGGTCGCGGTCGCCGATGCCGTCTTCCCAACGGTAGTAGGAGACAAAGTTGCCGCCCGGCCAGCGCAGGTTCGGCACGTGAATCTCGCGCAGGGCCTGGATCACATCCGGCCGGTATCCCGACAGGTGGCCTTCCGGCATCAGCGAAACAGTCCCGATCCACAGCGTTCCTGGACCAGAGAATTTCAGCGTGAAGCTGCCGTCGCGGTCTGTTTCCGAAGAGGTGAGCTTGAAGGAGAATCGCTGCCAGCCGTCGCCGGACAGCGTAAGCCGGCGGCTGGCGTAGCCGCCCTTTTCCCCTTCCAGGGCCACGACCAGCGGGGCGGCGATTCCCTCCTGCCTGACATTAATGCGGGCCTCGTAGCTCTTTCCTTTTTCCAGGTACAGCCCCTTTTGGCCCACCCCGGCTTCATGGCCCGGCGCTTCGCGGCTCACGATCTTTTGGGCCTGGTCGCCGGAATAGAAGGTGGTGTTGTCGTGCATGAAGTGGATCCGGGGAGTTCGCCCGATCGAGTACCAGGGGCGGACGACGCCGTACTCGCCGTCTCGCCCCTCGAACTTGCGCGCCTCCAACATCTCGGCCCAGAGGCCCCCGTAAAACACGCGGAACACCAGTTCGGCGAAGTGCCCGTAAATGTTGGGATCGATCTTCCCGAGGCGGGTGTTGGGCCGGACGGTGATTCGGCCCTGCAAAGACGCCGTTTCGCTCGTCGCAGCAGCGGGCATGCCGGCGGTACAACAGAGCGACAGAATCGCGAGGATGAGAAGTTTGCGGCCAGACATCAGTCTTCAGACCCTCTCCGGCACAACGTAGGGCGCACGGTAGGAGCGGGTCAACAGTCGGCCGGCCTCCTCGTCCCCTGGAAACGTTTCGGTGGCCGGGTCGAAGTTGACCGTGCGCCGGGTGCGATAGGCGATGTTCGCCAGGTGTGCGAGCGCGGCCGACAGGTGGCCTTCGGCTATGTCCGCCGACAGGTCGCTGGCCTTGCGGCTGCGCACGGCACGGACGAAATTGGCGAAGTGGTCGAGGTTGGCGCCGGGATCCCCGGTGTCCTCCTTCTTCGGTCCCGGCGTCCCTTTCTGTCCCAGGAAGGTGTAGTAACTGGTGTAGCCCGGCATCACCATGTAGCCGTCCGAACCGTAGAAAATCACGCCCACGGTATTGTCGGCGCCTCTAGTCGGGTAGAGGTCGCCGATGCCCGCTTCGTGGTTGGTCATCCAGTGGCGCACATCGAACTGCAGCAGCAAGTTTCGCCCCGCGTATTCGTAGGAAGCCACCTGGGTGTTGGGGGTCTGCTGGTCGTCCTTGTGGACATAGACGCCGCCCATGGACTGGATGCGGGAGGGATGCGTGTTCAGGCCCAGGCCCCAGCGCATGATGTCGAGCTGGTGGACGCCCTGGTTGCCGATTTCGCCGCAGCCGAAATCCCACAGGAAGTGCCAGTTGTAGTGGAAGCGCTGGCGGGCAAAGGGCTTCATCGCCGCCGGCCCCACCCACAGGTCGTAGTGGACGCCCGGCGGCACCGGCTCCTCCTTGATCCGCCCGATGCTGCTCCGCCACTTGTAGGCCATGCCGCGAGCCATGTACAGCTCCCCGATGATGCCCTCCCGCAGCTTCTGCATGCCTTCCTGCATCACGCGGTTGCTGCGCGACTGGGTGCCGTGCTGCACGAGGCGGTTGTATTTCCGCGCCGCCTCGACCATCTTACGGCCTTCCCAGATGTTGTGCGAGGCCGGTTTTTCCAGGAAAACGTCCTTGCCGGCCTGACACGCCCAGATGGTTCCCAGCGCGTGCCAATGATTCGGCGTGGAGTAGGAGATGACGTCGATGGAGCGATCTTCCAGAAGTTTCCGAACGTCAACGTAGGTCGGGACTTTCCGCCCCAACAGCTTGTCGCACAGCGCCTGCCCCTGGTCCAGAACCGCCTCGTCGACATCGCACAGAGCGGCCACCTCGACGTTCTGATTGGCCAGTTGGTGGAAGCACTCGATATGGTGCATGCCGCGCCGCTTGAATCCCACCACGGCCACCCGGATGCGGTCATTGGGACTGAGCGAGGAGCGGGCAATCGCCGGAGCCCCGGCCGCTCCCGCGGCGGCGGCAGATTGAAGAAACTGGCGTCGCGTCAAAGGTTCCATGGCCACCTCGCTTTTCAGGCGCGGACGGGGCGGCCTACCCAGCGGTCGCCCCTGCGCGGGGAATTCAGAACATGATGCGCGCCCGCAGCCAGACGGCCCTGGCCGGAGCACGCGAAACGGCACGATCGATTCCCATCAACGACACCGTGCTCCCGAAGGCCGTCTGGCCCACCATCAGCTCGTTGGTGCTGCTGGGGCCGGCCCAATTCGGATGGTTGAACAGGTTCATGGCTGCCGCCGTCAGCCACAGCTCCCGGCCTTCGCTGAAGCGGATCCTCTTGGTGAGGCTGGCGCTGAAGTGCCAGAAGCCGGGGCCTTCCAAGATGTTGCGGCCGGCATTGCCCAGCCGGTTGGCGGGCGGATCGACGAAGGCGGCGATGTTGAACCACTTGCGCGTGTCCACGCCGGTGAGACGCGGGCCGTCATTGCCGTCGCCTATGCGGTCGGGCCGCGCGGTCACGGTGCTGCAGGCCACATTCGTCAACGGATTGTTCGCGCTGCGGCAGGGCGTGATCCAGGTGCCGCTGCCGGCGAATAATTCCGGAACCAACTGCCACCCGTTCAACACCCGATCCACCCAGGCCGGAGCGTTGTTCAGCAAGCGGTGCCCGCGCCCCACCGGCAGCTCCCACATCCCGGTGGCGCTGAAATTGTGTGCCCGGTTGTACTGCACCCGCCCGCGGTCCAAGGCCCGGTTGTTGGCGTCGGTGCTCATGTCTTTCGCGTCGTTATCGTTCTGATCCATTACATCGGAGAGGTTCTTGCTCCAGACGTAGCCGACCTGGTACGAAAACCCGTTCTTGAACCTCCGATGCGATTCCATTTGCAGGCCGTGGTAGATCTGGTTGCCGCCGTTCTCCCGGTAGGAGATGGAACTCGTGTATCTCAAGGCGGAGTAAGGCCGGGAACTATCGAGCCCCGGGGTGACCCGCTGGTTGATGTCGCGGGTATAGACCAGGTTGGTGCTCTTGGTGCCCAGGTACGAGACGCGAATCGCGTTGTCCGACAACTGTTTCTCGATCGTCAGGTTCCACTGCTGCACGTAGGGGTTGATCAGGTGGGGATCGAACCCTTTTCCGGGCAGACCCGCTCCACCGAGGTTGACCGTGGGGAAGGAATTGGCGAAGCGCAGGGCGGTGGCAGGCGCGATGTTATTCACCGGCTTTGGATTGACGAAGCTTGCGCTTCCCGCATCCAGAAAGCCGCCGGTGGCCATGCTCGAGTACAGCCCTTGACCGAGGATGTCCGTGAATTTGCCCCAGGCTCCGCGAACAACGAACGACGACGAGTTCCGGGGACGCCAGGCAAAGCCGATGCGGGGCGCAAGGTTGTTCTTATCGGCGAAGTGCAGCGTACGCTCCGGCAGGCCCAGGGTAGCCGCTTCCAGGATCGGGATCTGGCCCCAACTCGTTTTGAACGTGGGGTTCACCGGCGTGTCCGGCGCGGCCTTGATCAGGCCTCCCTTGGCCCGGTCGAAGTTAAACAACGCATCGTTCTTGTTGTAGATCGCCCCCTGGTAATCCCAGCGAATACCCAGGTTGAGCGTCAAGTTCGGCCGGACCTTGAAGTCGTCTTGGAAGAAAAGGCCGTAGTTGGTGCTCCTCATGTAAGTGTTGGGGTTGATGCCGGTCACCGAGGTGGTCGTTGGAAAGCCCAGCAGGAAATCGGCATAGGCATTGCCCGCCGAGCCGACGTACGTCCTCTGGAAAGCAAAACTGCCGTACGCGCCCGAAGGAATGCTGCCGCTGTTCGGTTGCTCCCAGAAAATGTTGACGCCGCCCTTGAACGTGTGGCGATGCTTAATCCAGGAGAGGGTGTCGGTCAACTGGTAGCTGGGCGAGATGCCGAAGCCGGTCGCCTGCTGAGACAGGCCCGCTACCCCCTGGATGGTGATCGCCGGGAAACCACGGGCGTCCGGCAGTGTGGATGGGAATTGGATTCCGACCTCGCGCAGCACGGCCAACCCATTGTTGTTCCCGCCGCCGGGACTGTTGTCGCGAATGAACCCGGCCCGCAGTTCATTGAGCAGATTGGGACGCGCCGTGTAGTTGTAGGAAACCGCGCTGTTGTACATCCTTCTGGTGTTATTCCGAAAGCCCATGGTTTCCAGGCCGCTGTCCAGGCCTCGGTTGTTGAACTGGCCGCCCCCCACCCGCGCGTAAAACCAGTGCTTGTCACTGAACCGATGGTCGATTCGGAGATCCAAGGCGTCGTCCTGCGTCGTCGCTCGCCCGCCGGCAACTATGTAGTTGCCGCTGGTGGCCGCTGTACCGGGGACAGTTGTGGGCGGGTAATACCTGTCCTGGATTTTTTTCGCCACCGGATCGAACATATTCGCCGGTATCGTGTTGATTACGAAGGGCCTTCCCTCATAGGGGTTGTTGATGGTCTGGGTAAACACGCCGTTGCGCATGGCGTCGGTCGGAACGTCCCCACCATAGAATTGGTTCCCGCGTTCCCGCTTCGATTGCCAACTGCCGCTGAAAAACGTGCGGTTGTGGCCGTCGTACAGCTTGGGGATGATGAACGGCCCGCCGATATTGCCGCCGAAGTAGTGAATCACCGCCGATTGCCGTTCCAGCGCCGTGGCGCTGCGCGCGTTCAAGGCCGGCGTGTTGTAAGTGTAATACCCGTCGCCGTGGAAGGCGTTCCCGCCGCCCTTGGAGATCTGCTGATAGACGCCGGGCGACGCATACTCGGCGGGATTGTTGGCCGCCAGGATGGTCACTTCCTGCAAGGCCTCGCTGCTCATCAGCACCGAACCGGCGATGCTGCCGCCGCCCAGCGGCGCTGAAATGCCGTCTATCTGGAAGTCCGCTTGGTTGAAGTAGGCGCCCCCGATGGAGAAGCGGGTGCCGCTGTTGGTATTCTGGACCAGGGGGCTCAGCCGCATCTGCGTCCAGGGCCGCTGCGAATCGGTGGTAGGACTGAGAAACTGAGCGCCGCCGGCTGGGACCATCGCGGCGATGCTCGATTTGTCGGTGTCGATCAGCCCGGGCGTGGCCCGCACTGTCACCCGCTCGGTCAGCGCCCCCACCTCCATGGGCACATCCACGCGCACCGCCTGGCGCGCGCCCAGTTCAATACCGTCTTTCACGAAGGTCTTGAAGCCTTGCTGACTGGCTTCCACGCGGTAGGTGCCGGGCACCAGATTCAGGAACTCGTACCCGCCCCTCTCGTCGGCGATCAAGACCCGGCTGATATTGGTCTCCTGATGGGTCAGGATAACCTTGACGCCAGGCATGGCGGCCCCCTGCGAGTCCGCCACGGTGCCCAGAATCGTGCCTGACGTGGACTGTCCATACGACGATCCCACCACACCGGCCAGGGCCAATGTCAGGACCGCAACTGTCATCCATCGGCGTGCGCTTGTTTTCATCGCCGGCCCCCCCTTTACAGCGCCGCTTTCCAGCGGCGTTAGGGACAGCTTGCACCCGCCGGCAGTGGCCGCACAAGTGTCCTGTGGGCCTGTAACCGTGGGGTTAACCGTTATTCAGTGGGGACCGGCCCAGAAGGGTGCGCCCCGTGTACGGGGCGCGAACCTTCCGGGCCGGCGCCGGTGTGCGGCGAGATCAGAACACGATGCGCCCGCGCAACAACACCCAGCGGGCGGTGGCGTAAGCGCCCCGATCCTGGCCGAGCAGGGTGGAAGTGCTTCCGAAGGCCGCCTGGCCCACCGTCACTTCCCCGCTGGCACTCGGTGTTGCCCAGTTGGGATGGTTCAGGACGTTCTGGGAAGTGATGCTCAGCCACAACTCCTTGCCTTCCCGGAAGCGAATCTTCTTGGTCAAGCCCCCGTGCAGGCTCCAGAAGCCCGGCCCTTCCAGGATGTTGCGGCCGGCGTTGCCCAGGGCGGTGGCGGCCGGTTGCGCGAAGGCCGCGGTGTTGATCCATTTCGCGACGGAGGTGCCGGTTTGTTTCGGGCCGTCGTTCCCACTACCGACGCGGTCGGCGCGGGCTGTGTCGTCGGTGAGATTGGTGAAGGGATTGGCCCCCTGCCGCCGCGCTGTGAACCACTGGCCGCTGGCCGAGAAGAACTGCGGGTAAAGCTGCCAGCCGCTGACGATCCGGTGAAGCCAGCCCGGCGCCTGGCCTAACAGGCGATGGCCCCGGCCAAACGGCAACTCCCAGATCGCCGTGCCGGTCAGATTGTGCTGGCGGCTGTAACCGATCCGGCCGCGATCGATGGCGCGGTTGCGCGCGTCGGTGGCGATGCCGCTGTAATCCGTATCGCCCCCGTCGATCACGTCGGAGATGTTGTTCCCCCAGACATACCCGCCTTGGAACATCAGGCCCTTTTGAAGTCTCTTCTCGGCCTTCAGTTGCAGACCGTGGTACATCTGGCTGCCGCCGTTGTCCATGTAGTCGATGTTGCTGCCGTAGCCGAACGCGGTATAGGGGCGCGACGCATTATTCCCGGCCGTGATTCGCTGGTTGATGTCGCGCCGGTAGACCAGGTTGGTGCTCTTGGTCCCCACATACGAGGCGCGCAGCGAAGTGCCGAACACGGCTTGTTCCAGGGTGAGGTTCCACTGCTGCACGTATGGGTTGGCTAGATGCGGGTTGAAGCCGCTGGCGGCCAAGCTGGGCGGCGCCGCCACGCCGAACGTCGCCGGGAACGGGTACGGGAAGCGGAACGCCGTCGCCGGCATAATGTTGTTCACCGGCCTGCCATTCGGGTAACTGTTGCTGGCATAGGTCAAGAAGGCGCCGTTGCCGCCGCCGGCAAACTGCTGGAACACTCCCTGCCCGATTATGTCGGTGAACTTTGCCCAGCCGCCGCGGACCACGAAGTTCGCGAGCCTACCGGGCCGCCAGGCAAATCCGATTCGCGGGGCAAAGTTGTTCTTGTCGGGGAAATGGAGGGTCCGCTCCGGTAGTCCCACGGCCGCGGCTTCTTCGATCGGAACCAGCGGGTACTTAGGCCGGAACGTGGAGTTGACCGGCGTGTCCGCCGCCGCCTTGATCAGGCCCCCCGTGGCGGGGTCGAAATTGTAGAGGGCGTTGTTCTTGTTGTAGATCGCGCCCTGGTAGTCCCAACGCAGCCCCAGATTCAAAGTCAGATGCGGATTCACTTTGTAGTCGTCCTGGAAAAACAGGCCGTAGTTCGTGCTAGCCATGTAAATCGGGGGGTTGGCTCCGATCACTGCCGTGGAATCGGGAATGCCGAGCAGGAAATCCCCGTAGGCCTGCCCGGTGTAGGTGCCCAGGAAATTAAAGGTCCCGTGAACGCCGGAAGGGACACGGACGATGTTGGGCTGCTCCCAGAAAATGTTGATCCCGGTCTTGAAGCTGTGGCGCTTCTTGATCCACGACAGTGTGTCGGTAAACTGGTAACTCTGCGAGACGTTCGCGGCGGTGTTCTGCTGCGCAAGGGGCGTCGGGCCGGTAATGCTGAACACCGGGAAACCGCGCGCGTCCGGCGGTTGCAGGTCGGCCGGGAAAGTGATGCCCAGCGTCTTCAGCACGGTCAGCCCGTTGTTGGAGCCGCCCGCCGGGCTGTTGTCGCGGACGTATCCAACCCGCGCCTCATTCAGCAGGGAGGGCCGCAGCGTCCAGGTATAAGAGAGCACCGAGGTGTACAGCTTTCGGGTGGCGGCCCGGAAGCCCATGGTGGGCAGGCCGGCGTCGTAAGCCCGGTTGTTGAACTGAGTGCCGCCAATCCTGCCGTACATCCAATGCCGGTCGCTGATGTGCTGGTCGACGCGGAAATCCGCCACGTCTTCCCGGGTGGTGCCGTTGGGGCCCACCACCTGGGAGTTGTTGGTCACCAGGGTGGGGCTGTCGATAGTGGGCAGCGGGTAATACAGGTTCTGAACCTTCCGGGAAACCTCATTGACCCGATCCGACGGAATCGTCGCATTGGGGAACGGCTGTCCGGTGAGAGGATCTCGGACCGTCCCGGCGAAAATGCCGTCGCGCATGTTCGTCGTCGGCACGGTGGCCACATAGGTGGTCGAGCCCGGAGCGCGGTCGGTCTGGTAGCTGGCGCTGAAGAAGGTCCTGTCACGGCCGTTGTACAGCTTGGGGATGCGGATGGGTCCGCCGACGTTCCCCCCAAACCGATGATCGTGGTTGGCGGCCTTGGCGGTCTGGTCGGCCCGGCGGGCGTTCAATGCCGAGGAGGCGAAATGATAGAAGAGGTCGCCGTGGAAGGTGTTGGTTCCGCCCTTCGAGATCTGTTCGTAAACGCCCGGCGAGGCATATTCGGCGTTGTTATTCACCGCCAGGATCTTGACTTCGGCCAGCGCCTCACTGGACATGACCATGGAGCCGGCCAGCGAACCGGTGCCCAGTGGCACGCTGATGCCGTCGATGTGGTACTCCGCCTGGTTGAAGTAGGCGCCGGCCATGGTGAAGCGCGTCGAGCTGTTGCTGTTCTGCACCAGCGGATCCAGGCGCATCATGTCCCAGGGCCGTTGGCTGGTGGTATTGGGGCTCAGGAAGAACGGTTCACCGCCGCGCACCGTGCCGGCCACGCTGGCCGTCTCCGTCTCGATCAGGCCGGCCGCGGCCGTCACCGTCACCGTCTCGGCCACGGTTCCCAATTGCATCCCCGGGTCGATGCGGATGGTCTGCCGGGAACTCAGATCGATGTCCTTTTGCACGAAGGTCTTGAAACCCTCGCGCCGGACCTCGAGCTGGTACCGGCCGGGCACCAGATCGACAAACTCATAAATGCCGGCCTCGTTCGTTTTCGCGGCTCGCACTATGTTCGTGGCCTGATCGGTCAAGGTGACCTCCGCGCCGGGAATCACCGCGCCGTTGGCGTCGAAAACATTCCCGAGAATCTTTCCGAACGTTGATTGCCCCTCCAGGGTGGTGCAGAAGGCGCCTGCCAGGACCAGAACCAACAGGCTGGCCAGGGGCCATGCGCGTGTTACGGCTTTCATCACGAACCTCCCTTTCGATTGTCGGCGTCCGACCCACCAATTGCCAATGAGGCCGGAGGTGTATGCTGGGGACCTGCGTTCCTCGGAGACACTACACCTTCCGCCTCTGCGGCACAAGTAAACGGCCACCTGTAACGGTGGGGTTAACCGTTATCGGCGGGCGAAATTGGCAGGCCAGCCCCCGCGGTTCCTGGGAGCGCGGGCCTCCCGCCCCCGGCAAGGCCGGGGCCGAGACGGCCGCGCTCCCCGGCTGGCGCTGTAGCATGCCGCCGCTCAGAACATGATGCGCGACCGGAGCACGATGGTGCGGGCGGCGCCGGACGTGGAGATGCTGCCGAAGGCCGCCTGACCCACCGTCAGCTCTGCCGTCCCGCTGGGAGCCATCCAGTTGGTGTGGTTCAGGATGTTCTGACCGGAAATGGTCAGAAAAAGCTCTTTTCTCTCCTTGAGGCGCACTCTCCTGGTGAGGCTCAGGTGCACGTACCAGAAGCCCGGCCCTTCCAGGATGTTGCGCCCCGCGCTGCCCAGAACGTTACTGGCCGGTTGCGCGAAGGCGTTCACGTTGATCCACTTCTTTCCGGGGTTTCCGGTCTGGCGCGGGCCGTCGTTGCCGTCACCCATGCGGTCGGCGCGGGCCGTTTCATCGGCGATCCCGGTGAAGGGATTGGCGCCCTGCCGCCGCGGCGAAAACCATGCCCCACTGGACGCGAAGAGCTGCGGAAACAACTGCCAGCCGCCGGCCACCCGGCGCAGCCAGCCCGGTTGGTTCAGGAAGCGCCGGTTGCGGCCCAATGGCAGGTCCCACATCACTGATGCCGGGAAGTTATGCTGCCGGCTGTATCCCACCCGGCCACGATCGTTTCGGCGGCTCCGCGCGTCGCTGCCGATTCCGAAATAGTCCTGATCCAGTCCGTCGATCACGTCGGAGATGTTGTTTCCCCACACGTACCCGGCCTGGATCATGGGACCGTGCGGCAGCCGCCGATTGCCCACGAGTTGCAGGGCGTGGTAGATCTGGCTGCCGCCGTTGTCCATGTAGTCGATGGAGGCGCCGAAGCCCAGGCCGTAATAGGGACGCGAAGCATCGTTCCCGGCTATGACCCGTTGGTTGACGTCGCGCCGGTAGATCAGGTTCGTGCTCTTGGTTGCCACATACGAGGCCCGCAGACCAGCACCGGCCAACACCCGCTCGATGGTCAGGTTCCATTGCTGCACGTAAGGGTTGGCCAGGCGCGGGTTGAAGCCGCTGGCAGTCAGGCCCGGCGCCGTCTCGCGAACGTGCGCCGACGGAAATGGGAAGGGGAAGGACCAGGCAGTGGCGGGAAGCATCAAATTCCTGTCCAGCCTGTCGTTCACATAGACGTTCTCACCATAGGTCAAGAACGCGCCGTTGCCGCCCCCGGCAAACAGTTGGAACACGCCCTGCCCGATCAGGTCGGTGAATTTTCCCCAGCCGCCGCGAATCACGAAGTTGGTGGCCCGGCGGGGCCGCCAGGCAAATCCGATGCGCGGCGCGAAGTCGTTCAAGTCGGCGAAATGAAGGTTCCCCTCCGGCAGCCATGCCGCCGAAGCTTCCACGATCGGCACCCGCGGGTAGCGGGCACGGAAGGCGGCGTTGACCGGAGTGTTGGGCGTAGCCTTGATCAGGCTCCCGCTGGCCAGATCGAAATTATAGAGGGCGTCGTTCTTGTTGTAGATGGGGCCCTGGTAGTCCCAGCGCAGGCCTAAATTCAGAGTCAGGTTGCCCGGCGCCTTGAAGTCATCCTGGAAGAACAGGCCGTAGTTCGTGCTCCTCATGTACATGGGGGGGTTGATGCCCGTCACCCTGGTCTGATCGGGGATACCCAGCAGGAAATCGGCGTACGCTTGCGTGGTGTAAGTTCCCGGGAACTGGAAGCTGCCGTGGGCGCCGGACGGAATCCGCCGGATGTTGGGCTGCTCGGCGAAAATGTTGATTCCGGCCCTGAAGGTGTGGCGCCCCTTCATCCACGACACCGTGTCGGTCAACTGGTAGGTGGCGGGGATGTTCTTGGCGGTGGTCTGCTGGAACAGCGTCTGTATGCCGGTGATGGCGATCACCGGAAAGCCGCGGGCGTCGGGCGGCGGCATGTCGGCCGGGAATTCGATCCCCAGCGTCTTCAGCACAGTCAGACCGTTGTTGGAACCCCCGCTCGGGCTGTTGTCCCGCACAAATCCCAGCCGCAGCTCATTCAACAGGGTGGACCGCGCCGTCCAGGTGTAGGAGAAGGTCCCGGTGTAGAGCTTTCGGGTATTGGCCCGGTTTCCCAGGGTGTCGAGGCTGCTGTCATAGCCCTGTAGGTTGAAATGCGTGCCGCCTACCCGCGCGAACATCCAATGCCGGCTGTTGATGTGCTGGTCGATCCGCAGGTCCAGCACTTCTTCCCGCGTCGTGCCGTTGGGGCCGTCTACCTGGTAATTGTTGGTGGTCCGTTCCGGGATTTTTGGGGGGGGATAGTAGAGGTTCTGGATGCGCCGGGACACCTCATTGATGCGCAGGTCCGGAATCGTTCTGTTCGGAAAGGACTGCCCGGTGAGAGGATCCCGAATCGGACTGGTGAAAATCCCGGCGCGCATGTTCGTGGTAGGAACGGCGGCGGAATACGCGATGCCGCCGGCCGCGCGCAGCGATTGCCAGCTCAAGCTGAAGAACGTCTTGTTCCGGCCGTTGTACAGCTTCGGCACCCGGATGGGTCCGCCGATGTTCCCTCCAAAGCGATTGTTGTGGTTGGCCGGTTTGGTGAATTGAGCGGCCCGGCGAGCATTGAGGACCGAGGAGTCGAAGTTGTAGAACACGTCGCCGCGGTAGCGATTGATTCCATACTTGGAGATTTGCAGGGTCACGGCAGGCGAGGCATATTCGGCGCTGTTGTTTACCGCCAGGACCCTCATCTCGGCAATGGCCTCGCTGGACATGGTCATGGAACCGGCCCACCCGCCCGCCCCCAGGGGCACAATGATTCCGTCCACCTGGAATTCCGACTGGCTGTGGTACAAGCCGGCCATGGTGAAGCGGGTGGAGCTGCTGGTGTTCTGCACCAGCGGGTCCAGGCGCATCTGGTCCCAGGGCCGCTGGGAGATGGTGCTGGGGCTGAGGAAGAACGGCAAGCCACCCTGCACGGTGGCGCTGATGGCACCGGTCTCGGTCTCGATCAGGCCGGGGACGGGGCGTACCGTCACGGTCTCGACCACCGCACCCAGGTCCATCACCGGATCGATCCGAATGATCTGCCGGGAGCTGAGTTCGATGCCCTCCTGCACAAAGGTCTTGAAGCCTTCCTGGCGGACCTCGAGCCGGTAGAAGCCGGCCACCAGGTTCACGAACTCGAATATCCCGGCTTCGTTGGTTTTCCTGATCCGGACCACGTTGGTTCCCTCGTCCGTCAAGGTAATCTCGACGCCGGGGATGGCCCCGCCCTTGGCGTCCAGGACGCTGCCGAGGATGGTCCCGAACGTCGATTGCCCCCATAGCGGGAGCCCGCAGCCGCCTGCCAGAGCCAGGGCCAGCAGGCCGGTGATGGCCTTTCGCCTTGCGTTGCTGCTCATCGTCAACCTCTCGTGCTGGTGCAATGTCTTGGCAGCGTGCGCCTCAACAGGAAACGGCGCAAGTGTCTTGAAGTGGTGTAACCGTAGAGTTAACGGTTGCCGCTGCTGAGGTGGCCAAGCGACCCGCTCCTGCGCTGGTCCTCTTGATTACGGACGGATGACGGGCAGGCCGCCCGCCGCTGTAGTAAAATAGGGATTGGCCGTTATCCACGAAAGGGGAATGAGCACATGAACGTAACTCTGACCGATCAGGCAGTCTCCAAGGCGAGGGAAATTCTGGACCAGCAGAACCCACGGCCGGCCGGGTTGCGGATCGCCGTGGTTGGCGGCGGCTGCTCGGGTTTTTCTTACTCGCTGGCTTTCGACAACAATGCGAATGCCACCGACAAGGTTTTTGAATACGACGGGCTGAAGGTCTTCGTCGACCAGGCCAGCATGCTGTACCTGGATGGCGCTGAAGTCGATTACGTCGTGACCCTGGAAGCCTCCGGGTTCAAGTTCAACAACCCGAACGTCCGCACCACTTGCGGCTGCGGCAGTTCCTTTAGCGCTTGACGCCTTCGGACTCGAACGAACGCAGACGGCCGTCGAGCCGCCCACGGTGGCCCGGCGGCCGTTATGTTTTTGGCCTGTATTGTAGCGGCCGGCCCGCCTGGCGGGACCGCCACTGGAGTTTCCACATTTTTCCGCCAATCGAAGACCCATCGTTCCGCCGGCGGTCGAGAGGCCAGAGCCTGCTTCCAGCGGGCTTTCCCGAAGGGTCAATAGGCCAGCCGTTTACGGCTGGTACGAGGAGCAACCAGATTCAGAAGCCCGTTTCAAACGGGCTTCTCGTTCAACGGCTTGAGCCACCGCCCCATGCCGAGCCGCGAAACACAGAGAAGCGGCTAAAGTCTCTCTCTGAGAAGGCCGTTGGAAACGGCCTCCCCCCGAATTTTCCGTCCTGATCCCCGGCGTAAACGCCGGGTCTATCAGCCCCCGCAGAGCGGGGGGAAGCCCGCTGGAAGCGGGCTGCGCTCATTCAGTGCCGTTTGCATGTCTCAACGAGCGCCAAAATTCCAGACCCACGTGTAAACGCCTGGGCTAATAACCCTCCGGGCGAGGCCGCTTCAGCGGGCTTCCGGCGTCCCGTTCGACCGGCAAAGTGGGCATGGCCGAACGCGCGCTGGCCGGCCTCGGCGCGTCCCTGGGTGTATAGTGGCGTGGAACCGGGAGGGGGCGACCCGATCCCCGCTGTACCTGCGTCTACACCAGGGAGGCAACTGGGTGTATAGTGGCCTGGAACCGGGAGGCCAAAATGGAGATCCCGGAAAAATCCGGGCTGCCCTTGATGGAATGTTTGCGCCTGTGGGTTCAGGATATCGATTTCGCCCGCAACGAAATCCTCGCTCGCGACGGCAAGGGGGCCAAGGACCGGATCACCATGCTTGCCGAGTCGCTCAAGGCGCCGCCTCAGAACCACCTGAAGAAGGTCAAGGCGATTCACGAACGGGACCTGGCCGAAGGCTGCGCCGGCGCTCAGCCGGAGTTCGCAGCCCGGCTGATGGATTATGGGGCCCTGGCAGAGGTTTCTATGCCGATCCGCATAAGACGCCATGATAAATCATTGTATGGGATGGAAGCGACTGAAACTAAAGGGCTTGTAGCGGCCCGACGAGGTGAGTCAACGGCGTGTTATACGGGCAGGAAATGCAAGTCCCGCATCTTATGCGGGTCAATCTACTTATTGTTAGACGGATCGAGGAGGGAGAATGACCGAAGGTATGCAAACCGTCATCGTTAGCATTGCCGGAACCGTGGCAACCCTCATCGCTAGCGCGCTTGGGCTATACTTCACAGCCCGTGCCCGCGCAGCCCCTCTCCGCCAATTGCTATACGCTAAACAGTTGGAGCTAGTCACTGAGGTTATGGAGTTGATTGGGAAAGTACGAACGTATTCCATACTCCTTGCCGACCCATCACGAGAATTCTCCGAAAGACCGCGACAAGACCTCGGCGAAGCGGTGCCCAAACTCAGCCGATTGACTGACGTCGCTGCGGCTATTCTTCCTACAGAGGTATATGTCGAGGTAAATCGTCTTCAGTCTTCCGTCACCAGCTTTCTGGTGGCCAGTGATCAAGGACAAGTTGACGAAGTATTCCCCAAAGAACTCGGAGCACAGGCAGCAAAGGTGGCGCTGCTTGCCCGGAGTAGCTTGGGCATCGATGAGCTTTCAGAAGAGAGCCTTAAGCTCTTCGGAAGCACGAAGGAACGACAGCGCCTCGCAGATCTGACGGCAGAGGATCTCAGAAGTTCCGTCAATGGCGAGACCTAGACGCTGTGAACCGTCTAACAACCGGTTAGAGCGGGCCGCTGAAAACCGCGGCCGCTCAACCACAGCCCGTTAGCCACCCTCAGAAGCGCCCGGAGTGAGGCCGGGCTGGGAGCTACGACATGATCGCGCTTATCCTGGTTCTGCTTTGCGCGCTCTACTTCCTTTACCTGACGCAGTGGGCCAAGAGCCTCCTGTCCAAGGAATACAACTTCGGGAGCCCATCTCCCCCTGAACCGCTCCCGCACTCACCAACACTCTCAGTCATGGTTGGCGTTTTGTGGGGCATCCTGCTCGTTGTAGGTCCCTTCTGGGGGTTCACCTTCAACCGGTATCCTGCCCACCTGTCGATTCACGATCCTGACATTGAGATCGTTCTGCGCCTCGTGCTCTGTGCCTCGATAGGACTATCCTATTTGGTCGTCTACCGCATGGGTGAGATCAACGGTGTCGCGAATATGAAGAACACAGACCTCTTTCGAACCTGTATGCAGGACAAGGGTGCCTAACCAGCGCTTCCAGCGGCCCCACCTTCGCTGTCGCTCGGGTGGGCCGCTGAAGCGCGAGCGTTAGCCCAGAACAGAAGATGAAAATATATAAATTCAAGGATCTGACTGACGAGAAGAAGCACTCACATTTCCTCCAAATAGTCTTGAAGAACTCTATTTGGTGCGCGAGGCCTGATTCTTTGAACGATGAAGATGAATTCAAATTCAAGCTAGACTATGAACGCTCGCCGCGTACGGCTCAACTTCTATCTGAAGTAGTAGCTCAATTCAGAACCACTAACTATCTCCCCCCTCACGTATCAGTGTCTTTAGCTTTAAATAATAACAAACTGGAAGTCATTGCAGCACCAATCATTGATAAGATTGTCCACAAGTGCAGAACCACCATCGGTATTACAAGTTTTTCGATTACAAAGAATGATGTTCACTTATGGGAAGAGTATGGCGGAAAAGGCAATGGGGTTTTCGTTGAAATTAATATTCCAGATCATCTTGTTGGTCAATCCTACCATCGCATCCACTATGTATCAGATAATATATTTCACGTGGATACGTTCCTTGAATCAACGCTATTCCCCGGCAGAGCGTCTGAGACTTATCGCAATATCTTATTGACCAAGACAAAGAAGTGGGCACAGGAGGAGGAAATACGGTTCATTGGCAATCGTCAGGATGTAAACCTGATTTTCGATGGCCACATCCGTGAGGTCACATTCGGCGCTCGCGTCCCCACACATACTTTAGAGCAGCTAGTGGCGCATATAGCTAATCACTGCAGCGCGAATAATATCAGAATCACAAAATTATAATGGAAAGGGGCTGACAAGCGCATTCAGGCGGACGCGGCGTGTGCGCCGGGCCGCTGCTGCGCGCCGCCAGGCGCCCACGACTGCTTGACGCCGCAGGTAGCGGAGAACAAGCGCGCGGGCCGGTGCGCACAATGGTGGTGCGGATCAGGCCTGGGAGCGCGGGCGTCCCCGCCCAAGGTCACTTAATTTTCGGGTTCAGCCGCGTAGCGGCGGCTGAGAATAGCCCAGCGTTTCAACGCTGGGTTTTTAGGAGCAAGGAGTTAAAGTCCCGTAGGGACGGCTGAAACGCCTGCATCTCGTGGCTTTCAGTCGTCCCTCCGGGACTCGCCGGCCTTGCTCCGGTTCCCAGCACTGAAGTGCTGGGCTATCCTCATGCGGCCCCTACGGGGCCGGTTGTGCGAAAATTAAGTGACATTGGGCGTCCCCGCCGGCACGCAGCGGAGCGGTCAAGGGGCCGGGCGGACGGGGAAGAAATGGGGCCAGCCTGAGCAGCGCAGTTTTCCAGGGAGCTCCGGTTTACGATGCGTGCTGCCGGGGTTTCTTGCCACATCACCCAGCGCGGGCAAATTACCCCGAAACTTCCCCCTCCTGCGATGAGGGTCCGATGCGGCCCTTCGCTGGCCTTGTTCGCCCGGCCGCGTCAAAAGTACAAGCGCAGGGCGAGTTGGCCGATGCGCGGGGTGCGCGAGGCGGTGAACTCGCCGAAGCGCGCGTTGGTCTGGGCGCCGGTGGTCGGATCGAACCGGGTCGAAGCGTCAAGCCCGCTGAACTGCGTGTGGTTGAAGAAATTGTAGAACTCGGCCCGGAACTGCAGCCGTGTCCGCTCTCCGTGCAGCGGGAAATTCTTGAAAATCGCCACATCCCAGTTGTTGATGCCCGGACCGCGGATCACCGTGTTCGCCGCATTGCCGACGGTTCCCTTGGCGGGCATCTGGAACACTTCGGTGCGGAAGTTGCGGCTGAAGGTCCGTTCGCTCTTGGGCAGCACCGGGTTGCCGGTGACTACCACGCGGGCGCCATCGGTCGGCGAGCCGGTGGTATCGACAGCCACCGTCGTGCCCAGGCCAATGCTCAGCGGCTGCCCGCTTACGAAGCTCGTAATCCCGGAAAGCTGCCAGCCGTTCAAAACCCGCGTCACCAGCGGATTCTTCCAGGGCGCCTTGGGCAAATCCCAAAGCCAGTTCAAGCTGAACACGTGCGTGCGGTCGAACTGCAGCAGGCCGTAATTCCATACCTTGACCGGCAGCAAGAAGCTGACAGCCTCGGTGTCGGTGTTGTTGTATCCCATGGCCTTTGACCACGTCCAGGAAGCGCCGAACTGCACACCGCGGGTGAAGCGCCGGTTGGCCTGCACCTGGAGCGAATGGTAGCTGGAATTGGAACCCCAGTCGCGCTGGTTAATATTCGTATAACCAATCATGGGCCGCAGAAATCCCTGCGGAAGTGCGGCCTTGGGGTTCGTGGTGCTTGTCGGGTCGGCGTTCTTGGGATCGAACGTCGAGCCGAAGGGGATAGAGTTCAGATTGCGCTGCCACATCAGGTGCCGGCCGAGGGAGGTCACGTAACCGGCCTCCAGCACCGTTCCCCAGCCGACATTCTGCTGAATGGTAAAACTGGAGTTCATCACCGTGGGCGTTTGGCCGGCGCGATCGATGCCCAGTATTGCCCCCGGGGACAGCAGCCCGCTCGAGGAACTCAGCGTCGACAGGTAGCCGAAATTGATGACCGGCCGCTGGACCATGGGCGCCTGCATGGCAAAGGCGTTCATGACCGCATCGAGGTTTTCGCGGTTATAAAAGAAACCGAAGCCGCCGCGGATCGCCGTCTTGCCCTTGCCGAAGGGATCGAAGGCGAAGCCGAAACGCGGGGCCAGGTGAATCCCCCGGTTTTCGATGAGCGCGCGCGGATAGCTCTTGTCACTCGCCGGCACCACCAGGCCGTTGGCCAGGTCGCCCGCGCCCGGCGCGATGGCGCCGATCAGCGCCGCCGGGTAAGTTTCCTTGGTGACCGGGTTGATGCCCACGCGCTTCCCGTCCACCATCGCCGGCGTGATCAACTGGACTTGACGCGCGCGGTCGAAGCGCGACAACAGGAAGGTCGATACCCGGTTATCGCGCTCGAAGATCGGCTCGATCCAGGAGAAGCGCACGCCATATTCCAGCGTCAACCGCCGGGTCACCTTCCAATTGTCCTGCGCGAACCATTCGATGTTGCTCACCCGATAGTGGGAAAAGGGGCGGGAGGACGCTTCCGTGTAGGAATTGAACACGCCCAGGACCGCATTGCTGTAAGCGTAACCGGTGTCGATGGGGTTGTTGGCGTTGCGCCCAAAATCGAAGGCGCCGTTGAATTCTACGGTATCCGAGGCGTTCCGCCAGAAGCGATCGGCGTAGAAGCCCACTTTCACGGTATGGGCGGTAAACGTGCGCGTGAGGTTGTCGGTGAGCGAGAAGATCTTGTGCTCGGTGAGCAGGGGGAAGCGGCCCTCGATCAGCAGATTGGCGGCGCCGGTGACGCCGCCAAAGCTGGCATTCGGCACCACGCTGTAGGGGTTGCTCTCCGGGTGGAATTGCGGGGTGTTGAACCCTACCGTCTGGCGCCGGTTCCGCTGCAGATCCTTTTCCTCGAAGCTGCCGATCTCGGGGCGGTCGCTGAAGCCGCTGTTCAGTTCGTTTACCAGGTGCGGGCTGAAGATGCGCGTGTAGCGCACCAGCAACAGCTTGCCGTTGTGGGTAGTCTTCTTGCGGAACTGCGGCCAGTTGACCGCCCCGGCCGTGCCGGCCCCCACGGCTCCGACTTCGACGTCCGAGTAATCGGAGAAATTGGCGGTCAGGAGGTTGTTGGCATTGATGTTGTAATCCAGCTTCAACGTCTCCATCCGCTGCGGTGTCTGGTTTTCGGTTTGAAAGAGGTAGTTATAGCGGCCGGCCGAAAGGTTGCGATCGAAGAAATTGGGTAGCGGCAGGAATTTCAGCAACGCCTGGCCGTTCGGGTCGATGCGCGCGGCCGGCACTTTGTTGCCGGGAAACTGCAGACGGGTGATCGGATCGACAACCTGGATCAATTTGTTGTTGAGGTCCACGGATTGCGAAAAATCTCCGGCGCGTTCCAGTTCCGTCGGAACCGTGACCTGGCCCAGCGGTTGGCCGGCTCGCAGCGGCCAGTACTCCTCGGAAAAGAAGAAGAACAGCTTGTCGCGGTTGCGGTTGAAGTGCTCCGGGATGTAGACGGGGCCGCCGACGTTGTAGCTCCAGGTATTGAAGCGATAGCGAGCCTTGGGTTGTGTCAGCCGGTTGTTGAAGAAGTCATTGGCGTTGAACTGCTCGTGCCGTTTGAAGTACGAGCCCAGGCCGTGGAACTGGCGCGTGCCCGACTTGCTCACCAGCGTTACGTTGGCGCCCGACATCCGGCCGTATTCGGCCTGATAGTTGGTCTGCAGCACCTTCACTTCGGCGATGGCGTCCTGGCTCACGCCGATCACCGCGTTGAAGTTGTTGCCCAGGGCGTTGAGCGTGGCGCCGTCGAGCGAGACGCTCACCGTATTGCGCCGGTTGCCGTTGACCGACAAATTCCAGTTGCGTCCA
>Ga0315273_10000958_pt1 | contig 31641 bp, 49 predicted proteins | sample YL17G02_0_MG_FD_205753 | JGI IMG/M metagenome (GOLD analysis project Ga0315273, IMG submission 205753) | Sediment microbial communities from Yellowstone Lake, YNP, Wyoming, USA - YL17G02_0 | ecosystem: Environmental > Aquatic > Freshwater > Lake > Sediment | place: USA: Wyoming | collected... | reverse complement strand
GCTCCCTGATGTCAACCGACCTAATGTCGTCCGTAGCCAGTTTGAACCTGGCCGTCTGATGGGGAACCAACCCCTTAACGAGAACTGGAACGACAAGCCCGCGAATTTATTCGTGGGTAGTTGACATTACACTATTACCTATATTAGTGGCTACTAGAATATATAGGTTTCGGTGGCTACTGAAATATCCATCTCCACCCTCTCGTCGTTTCCTCGACTAACGTCATGTCCTGGTAGGCTCGGAGCTGCCGGGCGAGGATCTGGATGGCATCGCTGTTCTTGGGGTCTATGTTCAGCTCCTTCATGATCTCTGTAGCTCGCCAGACATGGCCGTCCTGCAGGAGATCCGCCAGCTCGGAGGAGAGCTGCCCCTGGCCGGTCGGTCTAGGCTGTAGAAAGAGCGAGCCCTTCAGGGCGAAGAGTTCCGTCTCGAGCTTCTGCCGGGCGGCCTTTGCGTCCTGCAGCTCGCGGCGCAGGCGAGAGAGTTCCGAGCGGGCCTGGGCGGATTCTTGCAGGATATCTGGGTTTGGGATTGTGGGAACCTCGCGGCCACGCTCGACCATCTCATATATGTAGCGGCTCAAGGTGGTTCCCGCCTTCTTAGAATCTTCATCCCATCGCTCGATATCTTTTTCTGAAGGGAGCATTAGGCAGAATTGACGATATCTGTATTTCTCGCGGGGCATGAAAAGAAGCTATATACGTTCTAGATTATAAATTATTGCTTCGATGGGCGGGGAAATAAATTCTAGAAGCCCTTTCCCACAAAGGCTTAATTGGTTGATCTTTTAGTAGGCATCCTCTTTGCTATCTCAGCATCTCGCCTTTCCATTTCTATTCTGTGGGCCTCTGTGATTTTGTCCTGTTCTAATTTTTTAGCGGCAGCGATCTCAGTGGCTTTATCACTTTGGGCTTTCAGGGTCGCATTCGTCCACGGTCTAGGATCTTCTATCGTCATCATAGAATTTACAAGACTGGTTTTAACTCCGACTTCGTTTCCATTTCCCTTAGTCACGAATCCCTCTTTATCGAGGATATATATCGGAATGATTGTCACAAAGGCAACGGACTCGGATACATATTTTCCACCCACTTCTGACCCATCAAACATTAGAAGTTTTACATATCGGTCTTTGGGTTGTGTTTCCGTGGTCAGGGTTGTTGAATTTGCGGTCTCCTTCACCGGGGCACTAACGCAGCCCGTCGCGAATAATACAAGAATCACGCTCGCGACTATTACCAATTCTTTTAGCATCTTAATTCACCTTTGTTTTTTTAAATTCCATTAGTAACTCAGCCAGTGCCTTATCTTTTGATCTATGGCCGTGTTTCTTCTGGTACTCATCCAGGATGGAATGAACATCTTCCGGGACCATGACGTTGATCCTTTTTAGCTCCATATGAGCGAACATTATTTCATTCATACATATATCTATATCCTTTTAGTTTAAATAGTTTGCGTATACGTCCACATCTACGTTAATTATATATACTAATACGTCGTAGGTAGTGTTATGCCAAGAATCGTGGAGCTGAGAAAGATGATCGCCAAGAAGCTGGTGCTGTTGAACGAGTTGGGGCGGCCCGCCAGGTGGGGGGATATCCTGCTGAGGGACCAAGAGACCGGGTTTCCTCTATACAGGATGGGAGATTCCCGGTTTGTGAATGTACGGCCAGTATTTGCCAGGGAGAAGAAAACAGGAGGCGAGGGATGATGCCAAAATCTTTGATCTGTCCGGTAATGTCCCACACGGAACCGCGAGACTATTGCATAGAAGGAGACTGCGCTCTGTGGGATGTAGGGAATTTAGGTGTGTTTCCGGGCTGTGGTTTAGTGCCTAGGGAGTCGAGGAAGTGTTGAAGATGGAACAATTTCTGAGGCTTCGGATTGCTGCTTGCAAGGCCCTTGGCCGCCTGCCTAATGAGCGGGTGGCCTTGAGGCAGGCATGCGCGGATATCTTGGCGGATATCGGTATCGATGAGATCAGGAGGGGCGGAAGATGAAAGTCAAATCTAAGAACCAATTAGAAGAAAAAGCGAGCTTCATTTTTCAGGATTTGGAGATGAATTTTAGGCCGTGTGAGGCTCTCTATATCCTTTCGGAGATCCAGAAAATAATGTCCTTGATGCTGCTCAGGCAGGAGCAAGACCGGGAAGAGGGGGCTTAGTTATGTGTGACTGCGCGAAGAAGATTATCTTGGAGCACATTGGAGGACAGCCGGAGCCGATTAAGGTCAAGCTGGTCAAAGGTCAGAAGGACAGTTATGGATGGGAAATATCCTGCGCTGGCTCTAAGTTGCCCGATATATTGATACAGATTCAGGCAGCAGACGCCGCGCTTAAGAGTCAGTACGGCACAGCATGATGATTATCTATGCGGTCCCACTTCAGTTCAAGGCTACTCCCCTCCTGGGTGGGATCTCCCTATTACATTACTTTCACTACACACAGCAAAGTTTGATGGTGTCGGAAGCTTTAAGCCATGATACGTTCTATCATGGACAGATAACGGAAATGAAAATAAAAGAAGAAAGCTAAGGCTGAAGACTCTCTCGCTCTCGCAAAGACCAGGGAGTAACAACAACCCTAGCAGCATATGATTGTGCCGCCGAATCTTATAAATCCTGCGGTCTCAGCTCAGTATTGCTGCATGGTTGCCGTGCCGTATCGGTCTTAGCCCTTCGGGAAAGGAAGGCATGCAACAAGACTGGGATGATTTGGATAAGCGGATGCTGAAAAGCATTGTAGAATATCCTGGCGGATCGATCCGGGATGTCATAAAACCGTTTTTGAAAGAACGATCAGAAAGCGTCTTGCGTACGCGGGTGCGTGCATTTTCTATTCATGATCTGATCGAGATGAGACCGGGAGTATCGAAGGTTCATTGCTATCCTAAAATTAATAATATCAAGAAAATTAAAGGCATGCTGGCCGCCTTGGGGGGTGGCCAATCATGAATAATGTCGCGGCTATAGATAAGCCTTCTGATGTTGTTGCTCTCGGTTCTGATCGCGACTCCAGCGACGAGCCTGTCCGCCTCGATGAGTTGGGTATTGTGGCGGGACAACTTACCGTCATAAGTTCTCCTGACCAGGACGGCTATGCCCTGGCCTGCGTCGGTGGGACACGGGTCGAGGTTCCGGCCAGCTTCGCGCAGGAGCTGGAGGAGCGCGAGCTTGTGGGGCAACGGATCTGGCTGGCGCTGATCAAGGGCAAGCTCAGGGCGGGTGTGATGTCACTATGACCTGGTGCAAAGGATGCAAGAAGGATCTATCGCCCCTCAAATTCATGGTGATGGAGGCGCAGTTTTGCGATAACTGCATTGAGCAAGCTGGAATAGCATGTGAAAGTGGCGAGTATTGCCATGCTTGCCCGGATTTGGCCGAGTGTGAGGTCAGCTAGGTATGCCCTATCTGCCTTTGCTTCCGCCTCCAAGGGTCTCCAATAGGCTTCAGAATGTTATCCTGGCCGCTTGGTGGCTCATGTGGGCGGCCATATTAGCGCTTGTGGGCTTCATTTTGTGGAATATGGACTCCGGGAGCAGGCCATGAAGGGGCTGACTGAAGAGGATTGTGTCGATATCATGGCTGATTGCCATGTTAACGATCTGCCTCTCGGTTCGCCACGTGCTGGGATGCCGATTGTGATGGATCTGGTCAGATCGAGGTATGATCTGCTGCTCTGGTTCGGGTGGATGTACTCGATATGGGGAGCGAAGAGATGAACGCCAGCACTCCATCAGGTGCGGCCTGGGGCTGCTGTGGTCGTTGTATGTGGTTTCAGAATCCCAGGGCGAGCCTGTGTGCTGACCAGAAAGATCCGGCGCACAAATGCGGCATAGGCCTCTTCCGCCCGGCCAAGCTGCGGGGGAAGGAGAAGAGGAAGCAGAAGAACAAGACCCGCCCACCTCTCGCAAAGGCAAGCGGGGTAAAAGATGTGATTCAAGATGGATATTAATTCAAGCCTATATAAATTTTGTTATGATAGCAGCAGACGTATTATAGACGATCCAGATGATGAAGATGCCTATCTGCTGTCGAATGATCTATACTGTGATGGACAGTGCGAACGGTGCGAGAAGCTTTGGGGGGACGAATGAGCTCCTCCATTCCCACCAGGATGCCGGGTGCGCTGGGGCTGGCAAGACACTGGGTCATGAGAAAGGGAAAGCAGCCTTTTGATCAATATGGGAACCCTAAAGGATGGCAACTATCTGCCTTTTGGATAAGCTACCAAGATGCTATCGCCGTTCTTAAGCGAAATGGGCAGGGCTTCGATGGTTTAGGGTTCATTATTGCAAGGGAACCGGGGAGGGGATCAAAGCAGATCATAGGCATTGATTTGGACTGTTGCAGAGATCCGGTCACTGGATGGATTAGTCCGTGGGCAGAAGCTAGATTGGAGCTACTAAGTAGCTACAGCGAAATTACACAATCCTTAACAGGATACCATATTTGGATTTATGGCAAGCTCCCCGATGGTATTGATTCCGCTAATAGCGATGGGCAAGAATCATCAGAGCTTCCGCTCGATACCTGGAATAGAATCAAAACCGCGAAACCGACTGCTAAGAAATGTAACTCCCTGGAGATCTATGAAAATGGACGGCATTTTGCGATAACCGGCCAGATGGTAGATCAATATCCCGGTGAGCTGATGCATCGCCAGGATGAGCTTGAACAGCTCTTGGAGGAATGTATCAAGCTTGAGCCACGGATTGTCCAAGCAGAGGCGCAGATAGATTCTGAGTGGTTCCGCCAGATGAGCGAGGCCACGAAGGGACAGGGACTTCCTGCGTTAAGTATTCTGGAAGTAATCAATACTCGCGGGTGGTGGCAATCAGGAGATCAGATTTTGGGGCCACATCCCACCCTCGGAAGTTCTACTGGCCGGAATGTAGTTGTCAATCCTGGTATGGGGGCGGGCGTCTATGCATACATGCATAACGGCCTAAAGAAAGGCGGGGATGCATGGACATGGCTTGCTTGTGAATGCGGGGCCATCCGATGGGAGGATGCCGGACCGGGTGCTCTCCGAGATCCAGAGACCATGCAGAAAACAAAGGAATATGCGATACGGCAAGGCCATTTTTTAAGAGAAAAATTGTTTAATCCAATTATACAAAATGTAGTAAAAACCGAAAATACGATAATAATAGACTCTGAGCCATTAACTGAAGGCGGGAATGCCACGCGGCTCATAAACTTTCATGGGGATGATATAAGATATTGTCATACATATAAAAAATGGTTGATATGGGACGGCTCACGGTGGAAAATAGACACTGATGGACAGATATTGAGGATTGTAGAGAACATAATCAGGCATCTATACCGGATGGCCGCCAGTGCTGAAAGTACCAACGCCCGGAATCTACTGGTCCAATTCGCCAAGACCGCCGACCGAAACTTCCACCTCAAGAACGTGCTGGAGATAGCCAAAAATCGCGAGAAAGTTGCCATCACTTCAAGAGTCCTGGACTGCGATGAGTGGATGCTTTGCGCAACGAATTGCACAATTAACCTGAGGACGCTGGGGCATAGCAACCCGCGCCGGGAAGATCTCATTACAAAGCGAATAGGCTGCGACTATGACAAGGACGCAACTTGCCCAATATGGTTGGCCTTCCTGGAGAAGATCTTTCGGGCAGATGTAGAGCTGATAGCCTATCTTAAGCGGGCGATAGGCTACACGCTCACAGGTTCCACCCAGGAGCAGGTTTACTTTTTCCTGCATGGTAGTGGAGCTAACGGCAAAAGTGTCTTCCTTGCGGTGCTTAGGGCGCTCCTGGGTGAGTATGCAAAGCAGGCAAGCTTTGATACTTTCCTGGTGCAACGAGATGCTAAAGTAAGGAATGATCTTGCTGCCCTGGCCGGTGCTCGCCTCATCACGGCCTCGGAGGCGGAAGAGGGCGCGAGGATGTCCATGACTGTTATCAAGAGCTGGACAGGCTCGGACCCGATTACAGCCCGGTTCCTATTTGGTGAGGACTTCACTTTCAAGCCCGTGGGCAAGATCTGGATGGCTGCAAACACCAAGCCGATCATTTCAGAGCGCAATTTCGCAGCCTGGCGCAGAGTCCACCTTATCCCCTTCCTGGTTACAATCCCGAAAACGGAACAGGACAAGGAGCTTGAATCAAAGCTACTGCAGGAGCTTCCGGGTATCCTCAATTGGGCGCTGGAAGGCTTGAGAGAATATCACAGGATCGGCTTGGAGCCTCCGGAAGCTGTCAAGGTGGCAACGGAAACCTACCGACGCGAGAATGACAGCCTGGAGGCTTTCATAGCAGAGTGTTGCCTGGTGCAAAGATTGGCCGTCTGCAAGAACACTGAACTATTCTATGCGTATGAAGTATACTGTAGGGACAGTGGTCTAAACCAAATATCACAGACTAAATTTTCTATTGATCTCAGGGCCAAAGAAAACATCTTCCTAAAGAAAACGATGGAAGGCAGATTTTGGTATGGAATTGATCTAAAAGAAGAATGGAAACAAACCCGTCATACGACACCAGGAGATTCAAATAACGCTGTTAATATGACGGGTATGACACCTAATCTATTAACTCAGCCTTGTCTAGCCTCGCAAGGGGGGGATATAGAAACCCCGTCATACCCGTCATTAGACCCACAAAAAATAAGCCCGGTGGTAGCGAATGACGGGTTTGAAAATGAGTCGATTTTGACCCCTATTTTGAAGGCAAAAACATGGGATGAAGTAGCTTGGATACTGAGGAATGATCCTAGAAAAGAGGGAGTAAAAATAGGACTCACTTCGGAAGATGTTTCAAAAAGATCAAAGCAGTCTACCAGGGATATTGAGCAACTTCTCAAAGGCAATGGTTGGGAAAGCTCCACGGTTGAAGCATCGGGGATCAGAATTTGGTGGGCCACCGAGCAGGCAAAGAAAGCAATGGGGATATCGTAAGCATGAACTCTTTTTCCAATCCGAAGCCCAAGGCAGCAATGATGCAAGCCAGGGCGGAATTGAAAGAAGGAGTTGAATGAAAATATGACAACCGAAGTACAGGCACAGCAACAAACGCAGACAATCCAATGGATGAATGAGATGGATGAGGTCAGCAGCGGAAGCAGCAATTTCCTGAAATTCGCAGCAGACGAAGATGAAAAGATATTGAAGATTGTGAAAGACCCAGTGAAGGGGGTAAGCAAATTTCCGTATGCAGACGGAAGTCCCAAACCAGAGTTCAAGATTGAGGTAATGGACGGAAATAACACAGACATCAAGACATGGGCGGTCACAAACCGTTCTGTTATGCAACAGATCCTGGCGATCTGCAAGAAGGAAGGCATGTCAAGCCTGGCCGGAAGCACTTTGAGAGCAACGGCAACGGGCAACGGAAAAGATAGGAGATGGTTTATCCGCCTCCTCCAGAAGCCCGCAGTCAACCAGGCTGCCCCAGTGCCCGCACCAATCCCGGTGAGCGATGCTGACAGAGAGGCATCGTTCCAGGCCCGCCAGGCAGCCGCCCAGGCCACGCCACAGGCACAGGCACAGGCGCAGGCAGATCCCGGCCAGGATTGGATCGAGCAGCAAAGGGCAGCCGCAGAGAAGGCGGGGGTACGCTGATGTGTGTGGGCATAGCGATTATCGCGGTGGTCCCGGAAGATGGATCGCCATTACAAATTTTTGGTAAAGAAGGCAACAGCAGCCATGATATATTGCAGTCGGAATGCGTGCCGGTAGAACAGCATAACCGCGTCGTGAAGATCGAGTACACATTCCCCAATTGCATCACTCTGGATGCGCCTGATGGTGAATGCAAGAAGCAAGCCGTAGATCTTGGCGTGGCTGAGATCGTATTCGGGGTTGCCCGGCTGAAAGATTCCGTGGCATCTGAAATTATGCAGTGGCTCACAGCCAACTCACTGAAGCATGACCCGAAAACCTTACAGCGGGCGGACCTGAGCAGGGCGGACCTGAGCAGGGCGGACCTGAGCGGGGCGAACCTGATCGGGGCGGACCTGAGAGGGGCGAACCTGAGAGGGGCGAACCTGAGAGTGGCGACCCTGAGCTGGGCGAACCTGAGCCGGGCGAACCTGAGCGAGGCGGACCTGAGCGGGGCGAACCTGAGAGGGGCGAACCTGAGAGTGGCAACCCTGAGCTGGGCGGGCCTGAGCCGGGCGAACCTGAGCGGGGCGGACCTGAGCGGGGTGAACATGAGATGGGCGAACCTGAGCGGGGCGGACCTGAGCAGGGCGGACCCGAGCAGGGCGGACCTGAGAGGGGCGGACCTGAGTTGTGAGCAGAAAGAGTATTGCAAATCAAGGGGGGCTATCATTTGATCTCAGATTATCCCCGCTCAAAAGCCTCCGAGCCACAGGGGGCCAAAAACGAGCTGGAATACTGGCGAGCCAAAATGCTCGGCCTGCGCTCGGCCATCAATTGCCCCATCGAGGATGACAAGATAGCCGCAGAGCAGGTCATGACCTGGCAGGCCAGAGTCGAGAAGCTGGAAGGGACGGCAAAGGAGAAGGGAAAGGAGGAGGCATGAACGCAAGGACACTGTTGATCGAGAAGCTGAAAGAGATTGGCGCAGACGGGCTATGCAATCCAGTTCTTGAGTGTGGGTGTGGCCTGGATGATTTTGAGCCATGCCAATCATGCGAAATAACGGAGTGCGTGGCGGCGGTCAAAATAGATCTGGTGTTTCTTCCGATGGAGGATTGTAAGGATGTCTCAGAAGCAAGGTGCGAAAGGCTGGATGGGCCGTAAGGCCCTCCACAGGCCCAAGGATCGATGCAACAATGAGGAGATAGGAGAACTGGCTGAAGAGCCGAAAACGGCCAGGGCCGGAGGTTGGGATGGGCCAGGCTGACATTTTGGTATGGCTTGAGGAGCATCCTGGGTGGCACACAGTCTTGGATATAGCAGAGGATCTTGGATGCGACCAGTCGAATGTTCGCCTGCTAATGCGGAAATTGATGAGAACTAAAGACGTGGATTGTAAGGTCATCAACGGAAAAGTAAAGCGACTATATAGAATGATTAATAAACCTAGGATGTGATAACGTTGTTAGTGTCAGAGTACGCCTCCGAAAAGGTTGAACGAGCTGACCACTTGTCCGGTGCGTCGACCTATCCAGGAGAAAAGACTCGTGGCGGATGGGTACCAATATTATCTAAAGCTAATGATTTTAGTCAGCCTTTTATTTCGGATTGGAGTTGCCCAACATGCAAAGTTTTAACTGCTCATTCCAGATGCTGCCCTAAATGCGGCTTGGTAATCATGGAAGTGCCAAGGGCCAAGCCAAATGAACCTCTTGAAAGGGGCATGAAGCTATATCAATATCGGAAATGGGCTGATAACCTATTTGAGGTGGATGATGAGCCAAGACTTTCAGGATCTAAGGCCCTCAGAAAAGGCCATCCTGGTCAGCGGCCCGGCAAGACCGCCAAAGGACATCGGTGAGAACCACCGCTGCCTACCGAATCTTTATGACATCTGCAAAAAATGATTATCCAAACCTCAGCACCTCAGCTAGAAAAAGTAAAGCCACAATCAGGGCCGGGTTCCAGGCCTCCTTACCTCCCGGCCCTATCTTCCCCGTCATGCTCCGCGCGGCCCCGATAGGGCGGCTTAGTAGCCTACAGTCAGGCCAACGGTCACGGCTCAGCCGTCCGGCGGGGCATACATTTAGATATCTCTGTCATCGCCGTCGTTCGATGGCCGGATCTTGGCCAGGACTGAGTTTTCGGAAAGCCCTCCGAATCTTCTTCCTAACCACAACTCGATATAATCTCAAGACTCCTGGCCGGGATCAAGTTTCTACATAGGTGAGTTAATGTGCCAACTGAAGCCGAAATCAAAAAGATAATAGAACTCCATGAGGCGCATAAGTCACAGCGAGAAATAGCCAAAGAATTTGATAAGTCGGTTGGGTGGGTAAACGGTGTTCTTAAAGCATTGAACGTGAAAACTGAACGTTCAGCTACGAAAAACGCCACCGAAGCAAACATAACTTACTCTAGGGAAAGGCGGCTTGCGTTGAATGACAAGCTCTTTAAGAAGCTTGAAGGATTCACAGACCAAGACAAGCTTTCCGCTCAGGACTTCAAAAGTTATCTTATTTCCTATGGCATCCTGGAAGATAAACGCTCTTTGATCGAGCCACACAAGCCCGATAGTTTGGGCGTTGCTGCAATCGATTCTTTTTATGAGGATTTAAAACGTGAAGCTCCAAAGGATGAGTCCAAAGCAGAGACAGAGCATCCTGGAAAGTAATTCAAGGCTGAATCTGTGGTCTGGCTCCGTCCGGAGCGGCAAGACCATCGCTTCAGTAATGCGCTGGATCTATTTCGTGGCTCATGCGCCTCCCGGTAATCTGCTGATGGTCGGTAAGACTGAGCGCACCCTGCGCCGGAATATCCTTGATGTCATCATGGACATAGCAGGCCCGGAAAGGTTTCGGATCTCAACGGGCCTGGGGGAATGCACGCTCTTGGGCAGGAAGATCTATCTCGTTGGGGCAAATGATGAGCGCTCCGAGTCCAAGATCCGGGGCGTAACCTTGCTGGCCGCATACGGCGACGAAATTACATTATGGCCCGAGTCCTTCTTCACCATGTTATTATCAAGGTTATCAGAGCCAAACGCAAAGTTCTTTGGCACTACCAACCCAGATAATCCGGCCCATTGGCTTAAGAAAGGTTATATCGACCGCAAAGAAGAGATAGGACTTAACCTGTTCACATTTACCTTAGATGACAACTTAACATTACCCAAAGACTATATAGCCGCCCTGAAACGGGAATTCACTGGTTTGTGGTTCAAAAGATATGTCTTGGGCCTGTGGGCGGTCGCAGAGGGCAGCGTTTATCCAATGTATCAAGATTGTGTTATTCCCGCGTCCGAGGTTCCTAAGTGCGATCAATACATTATCGGGTCGGACTTTGGCGCAACCAATGCTACCGCTTACCTTCTTTTAGGAAAATCAGGCGTGACCTGGTATGTCTTGCAAGAAGTCTATCTGGAAAAAACAGGCTGGACAAACATCCAATATTCCAGGGAGCTTGCGCCGCTCCTAAAAGGCATCTATCCTCGTTTCATGGACGTAGATCATGAGCCATCCTTTATCTCACAGCTCCGTAATGACTATCCCGCCCTGGATGTTCGCTATGCGATCAAGGACGTTCTGCCGGGCATCCAGACTGTAGCGCAAATGATGTTCACAGGCAAGCTGAAGATCTCCGATAAGTGCACTCACCTCCTGGAAGAGATGGCTGGCTACACCTGGGACGCGAAGAAACAGGCCCTCGGTGAAGATGCACCTAATAAAATAAATGATCACGTTTTAGACTCGTTACGCTATGCCTGTATGCGAATTAGGCACGAATATGGGGTTTCATGAAAGCCAAATGTGTAGTATGTGGTGAAGAGTTGCCTGAAGTAAAGGCTGAAGGCGTTGATATATCTCATTGCATGAAAGTCGATCTATTAGAATGGCATCCGTCACAATTTCCTCATCCTGTCCGAAATACAGTCTATCATAATCTTTGGGTTTGCCATTCTTGCGCCCGGCAGATTGCGCTAAACATCGCGGTAAACGATTCTGACTTCGGGATAGAATAAACTAATTATATTTCTCAGGTGATTCCTATTCTCACAGATCTTAGTTTCCTAGAAGAATCTCAGCCCTGGCCGCCAAAGGGCGAAACGGCGCGGCTCAATCTATATCATGAGAATGAATGCCTGAGGGAGAACGAGGTAGGCCAGGTCTGGCCCGATCTCAATAAATATCTTAGAGATGATAAACCTAAAGAACTTGATTTCTGGTTAGGCTATCCAGCATTAACAACCAAAAAAACTTGTGACTTGCTATTGGGCGAACCCTGCCAGGTCCTGCTGCCCAAGACCAAAGTCGGAACGATGAGCACAGCCAACGCTTTCCAGAGCAAGCTCGATGAGATCTACCAGGCCTTAGGCTATCGCCAAGTCTTATGGGAGCAGGCGGCAGATATAGATAGCCTGGGTGACTCCATCCAGAAGGTCTACAGAGATGCACAGGGTCAGCCTAAGATAGCCTCCATCAGCCCGAAGCATTGGTATCCAGTCATCAAGGAAGGCACTTATGAAATCGAGTACCATGTCCTAGCCTTCGTGCGGGAGCGCACGATAGACAAGCAGGAGCAGCACTTCTTAGAAGTCGAAATCCATTCCCCGGCAGTTATCGAACATCGCATTTATGAACTCAACAAATCCTCGATTCATGGAGTATCAACCAACATAGGCAAACGGCAGGATTGGAAGGCCTGGTCGCCAGCAGTTAAGGAGCTGGAGCCTAATGAGGCTGGCGAGTTTCTGGTCATCGCCGCCCATAACCAGAAGAGCGCAGGATCATGCTATGGCAAATCCAGCTATGGCCGGGACTTCAAAGATGTCCTGAAGAAGCTGATTATCAGGTATGCCGTCAGCAATAGTATCTTAGATGTCTTTGGCAAGCCGACAGTCACAGGCCCAAAGGATTATCAAGATTATGATCCCGTCACAAGAAAAATGACCTTCAGGCCCGGCCAATATCTGGGCATCAATCCTGATCCTCATGCACCTGCAGTCTATCCCCAGGCTCTTGTGTGGGACGCACATCTTGCCGAAGCCCGCCAGGAGCGGGAGGACTTGAGGAACGAGCTGTTTAACATCTCGGAAATGTCGCCAATCCTCTTTAGCGCCAACGCTCTTGCGGGCGCTGCGGAGAGCGGGACGGCGATAAGGCTTCGCTTGATCAATACCTTATCGAAGGTTAGCCGCATAAGGGAGGCGCTGAATGGCTCGGCGATCAGGGCTCTTTTGGTTGCTGGGAAGCTCTCTGGGGTCGACCTAACAGGTTTGTATTTTGAGTGGGCCGATGGCCTTCCCAAAATTGCTTCCGAAGAGGCGGCTACATATACGCTTTTGCTGCCGATTTTGGGACGCAAAGAGATATTACGTTTAATGAATTATGACGCTGATGAAATTAATCAGATCATGAATGATAGGAGCGACGAAATTCTTTGATTTCTTTTCCTAATCACAATCACGGCTACAAGGAGCCAATCCCTGGGAGATATCTCTTATGACAGAAGAAATTAAAACGGTTACGTCTACCGAAGACGGTCAAAAAGCACCAACGACTGACACCTTAAAGGTGGATGAAAAAGTACAGAAGACACTCACGCAAGCGGAAGTAGATTCAATCATCGAGGACCGATTGCGGAGGGACAGAGAGGCGCGAGAAAAAGAACTTGGCATGTCCATGAAGGATGCCAAGGCTCTTCTCAAAGCCAAAAAAGACGCAGACGATGCGGCCAAAACCAAGGAAGAGCGGCTTCTTCAAGAACGTGATGAAGCACATAAAAAACTTGCCTCATTAGAAAGCAAGGAGAAGAAGCGGGCGGCCCTGGAAGGCGCGAAGCTCACTCTTCCTAATGACGTTTCAATGAATGATCTTCTCGATATGATGGGCGGCAATGACGACGAGGCCATAGCCGGTTATGTCGAGAAATTCAAGAAGATGTTCCCGGCCTCTAAGGGCTTAGGGACTGCGACCACTACAGGCGGCGCACCTGCGAAACCCAAAACGGTAGTTGATCAGATCGCCGATATTCAAGACAAAATCAATGATCCGAAGACAACGAGCCATGAAAAGCTTACCTTCGGACGGCAGTTAGTTTCACTGAACAATGAATTAATGCGAGGTATATAAATGGTAAATGTTACAGGTATGGCGGAGTCAGATAATACTCCAAACTATCTTGGCCCGTTCATGGTGCTCGGTGCCAACCAAACGCCCTTCATCTCTCGATTGGGTTATCCTGGCGGCTTTAGGCCCGTAGCGGGCTTTACTTTTCCGTTACTTGAGTATGCCAGTCTTGAATCAGCAGCTCAGACAACGGTATCTGAGGATACTTCGATAGCCGGGGCACCGGAAGCCACAAGCTACGTGAAGGCACAAGAATTCAACGTCATCCAGACGATGCATAGAAGCGTCAAAGTCTCCTATGCCAAAATAGCAGACAGATTGGCGTTGTCTGGGATTTATTATGCCACAGACTTTGAGTTCAAGAAGGCTGAACTGGACTTCCAAACCGAGATGGCTCTGTTGCAACTAGCGGTTGACATGGAGTACTCAGTCTTCCAAGGAGTCTATGCGGCCCGGACAAACTCGGCTGCGAATGCCAAGACCAGAGGATTAGTTGGAACTGGTGCTAATGGCGGTATCACTACCAATCTAACGAATGCGGGAACGGCGGCACTTACCACCACCCTAATCGATGGCCTAGTCAAGAAGATGGCCGACGCAGGCGCACCATTTAGAGAACCTGTGCTTTGGTGCAATTCATGGCAAAAGCAGAAGATCAGCAATCTCTATGGCTGGTCCCCGGTCGCGGCACCTGGTTCTGGGTTGGGGGGTACATCGGTCGAAGTTATTGAGACTGATTTTGCCAGAATACCGGTTGTATTCGCTCCTAAGATGCTGACCACGGCCATAGTCATTGCGGAGATGTCGGAAATGAAGCTCACCGGATTAAAGGTAGGAGACAAGGGCGTAATATTCCTTGAGCCTCTGGCAAAAGACGGTGCAAGCGAGAAATACCAGCTCTATGCCAATCTTGGATTAGACTATGGAAATGAGAGACACAGTGGAGCTATCTACGGCCTGACCACCGCATGAGGAGGCAGACGATGAAAAACATTCTAATCATTTGCCTCATCTTCATGATGACGATGGGGATGGCAAGAGCCGCTCCTTTGGTCGGCCCTCCGGCGGGCTTTCAGAATCCTGGAGCCGTGACTCTTGGTAGCCTGACAGTTACAGGTAACCTGGCCGTGGGTGGTACGACTATCGATTCTGGCGTTATTACGGGTGATGTGGCTCTGGCTGCCAATAAGCATCTGTCCTTTGAGACAGGCACAGGCCATTTGGCGCTTGAACTTGGAACTGGGTTCACCAATACGACCACAGGAACCAACTATTTGAACGGTAATGTCATTATCGCGGGTTCCAAGACCTTTGATACGGGCACAGGCGCAGTAGGCTTGAATGGACATGTCACACTCGCGTCAGCTAAGAATTTCGGCATGTCTGGCGCAAGCACTTTCGGCACAGGCACCGGAGCCGTCAGCCTAAACGGTGATGTTACAGTTGCCTCAGGCAAGAATTACGCTATGACAGGCGCTGGCACTTTCGGCACAGGCACGGGCGCGGTATCCCTCAATGGTGATACGACCATAGCAAGCGGCAAGAACTTTGCCATGACCGGTTCAGGAACTATGGGATCTGGCACCGGCGCAGTCAGCTTGAACGGTGACACGACCGTTACCGGAACCAAGGTGTTTACTACAGGCACAGGCACTACAACCCTGAAGGGCGCTGTATCTGTAGACACTGGTGTGGACATCACGGCAGCCGGTGCGGGATCAGATATTAATTATGCGTTGTCTACCACCGGCATCTTTACGACTCCCGGAGGAGCCATCACCATCGGGCCGGGTGCCATTGGAGTTACAGGCGAGATTACCCAGGCCGCCAACAAGGGCATGTCCTCATTGGCTGGAACAGGAGCTTATGATTTTGGGCTTGCAACTGGCATATTCCGATCTAGTACAGGCGCAAATACCCTGATGGGCGATGTGGCCATTACGGGCGCGAAGACCTTCACCACAGGAACCGGTGCAGTCGGCTTGAATGGGGATGTTACTGTAGCTTCTGGGAAGAACTTTGCTCAGGCGGGCGCGGGAACCTTTGGGACAGGCACAGGCACCAATTCCTTAAACGGAAACGTGGTCTTGGCGGCTGACAAGTCTATTACAATGTCTGGCACGGCGGCCATAACCACGGGATCTGGTGCGGTTGCTCTGAATGGCCCGGTCACGATCTCAGGCATTAACACATTAGCGACAGGAACTGGAGCCGTTAGCCTGAACGGGCATACTACAATTGCGGCAGATAAGAATCTGATCATGTCAGGCACCGGGACAATCACCGGAGCCGAGCACATAGCTTCTGCCGATGACATATTTGTAGCAGATGATCTTGTGGTTGATGGAGCGACCAGGCTTGATGAAGCTCTGACAGTGGCATCCGTAGCAAGCAATGGCACAATTAGCGGAACGGCCATCACCGGATCTGGCATAGTTCAAGGCGAGCAAGTCACCTCAACCGATGACATGCTAGTTTTCGGAGATCTGGTAGCTAATACAGGCGTCATCAATACCACCCTTGATGTCAACGGGGCAACGACAGTAGCCGCGCTCACTGTGGACTCTGGTTCTGTAATCACTGCGGATAGGTTCACAGGCAGGATCACCACAACTGCCGCGAACGTGACCATCCTGGATAGCAGTACTGATATCTGGAAGGTTGGAAATGCAACTGTCCCAAATACTCAGACAATAACCTTCCCAACTGTAGCCGATAACGTGGGCAGGATTATTACGGTTACAGTAGCTACCGATCCCGGAGCTAATACGGTCATTGTGAAGGGCGAGGCAGCCGAGAACATTGATGGAGCGAACACCAAAACCTGCACCGATGTAGTAGGCAGCTTCTATACCGTCATTAGTAATGGTATTGCCTGGATTAAGGTAGCCTCTTCGGGGACGTGGACATGATCGAAATCGTCATGAAGCGGAGGGAGCTTTTATCGCTCTCTCCAAATGAACGCTGGTCGTTTCCCGATCAGGTAGCTCAACAGTTCATAGACCGGGGAGCAGCCGAGGCGATCCCCCAGGACATTATCGAGCAGGAGAAGGCTAAGACTAAGAAAAGCAAGGCTTAAACTATTCAATTTTTTTGAATAATAACTTCAGATAATAACCCAGGAGGTAAGCAAAAATGAGCGGCAAAAGTAAAGCAATCTGCGAAACCAATATCAGTGTCACCACCGATGGCTCTGGCAATGCAAGCCAAGATTCCGATGCCCCTATTTATGGGCAGATCATGGCGATAGGATTCACGAAGGACACCGTTAATGGCGGAACTACAGCAGTCGTCACTACCAAGAATGCGCCTATCCAATCCCTGGATAGCTACAATGTGAATACGGGCAATGCCATGCGCTATGTGCGCGCAGCCGTCCAAGGATCGAGCGCAGGCGATAACAAGTGGTGCCCCATCATTGTGGCCGATACTATCAACGTGGCTGTCACCAGTGGCGCAGCAAGCAAGCATTTTCTAGTCACGATCTATTATATCCCGCTCTAAGTTGAACTGAGGAAAACTGAGGAAAACTGAGGAAGATTGAATGCCTGATACCACCTTTACGGCGTCCTATGTGACGACAGATGCCATCCTGGAAACTTACCTCACTAATGATCCCAGGGCCTCGGCAATCGCTCTGAAGGCAGCTTCCGCCGCCGCTCAAGGGTGGTATTGCATCCGAGCTACCAAGCTTATTGATGCCATCCCATTCCAAGGTTTCAAGCTGGCCAGCACCCAGACCCTAGAATTTCCGAGGAAGTATAAAAAGTCCGAGTACGATTCACCCTGGGGTGCGACCATCACAGAGGATGCCTATGGCTACATCTACGACAGCTCCTCAGTTCCGCAGGCCATTATCGATGCATGTGCAGAGGAGGCAATAGCGCAGTATGCCTTTTTCGCAGACTCCGATAATGTAGATAGAAAGGCCATGAAAGAACAGGGCGTGGAGAGCTATAATCTTGGTGGCGTTTATTCAGAAACCTTGAAGCGATCCAACGCAGACACCCATTATGGCCTGCTGAGTTCCGAGGCTTACAATATACTCACCAAGTACATAGCAAGATCAGCAGCGATAGTTTAGGATGTGGTTTTTATTGTGCCTGGCCTGAAAACCGCGTGCAATCGCGTCGATAAAAGTAACTGGCAGCTCTTCACCGGGCTATCTATTGCCTCCCTGGTCCTGAACGGCGACGGCCTGCCTTCGGTGTCCTGCAAGTGCGCAGTCACAGTCTCGGCGATAACAGGCCACGCAGATCTTACGGGCACAGTCACAATCGGTAGCGAAGTCCTGACCTTCACAAGTGCCACCCGCAAGACCACGACCGTACTTTTGTCAGCTCTCCCGGCCATCACCACATCGGGCCTCGACTGTCAGCTCTTGATTGAGGCTCTATCATCGGGAGGGGCAAACATCCAGAAGGAAACCCTGACGGCCATAACCTGCCGCTTCATGAACGTGCAAAAAAGCTATAGGGACGCTCTCGGCAATTGGACTACCTCCCAGGCGCAGGCGCTCACGGCGGATGCAAGCAGCAATGTTGGCGGCATCCTGAGGATAGGCTCAACAGATTACACGATTATGCAGATGGAGAGCTATTCTAAGCTCAGTGGCCGGGAGTTCTTACGCAGGTTGTACCTGCAATGACACGAGAAGCCGAGATCTTAGCTCTCATCGCTTCCTGGGGGCCTGCCGTTATAGCTCTCCTGAATAAGCATGGCTACTTCTCCCTCGACCGTGAGGACATCGAGCCTGAGGAGATCCTGAAGGAGCTGGGGCCGAGCTTCGACCGAGAAGCGATCAAGGCATCCGTCGCCAAGAACAGCAAGATCTGGCCTCTTGTGTGGGCGGTCATCAGCTCGGCTGCCTTTGCTTCGGGAGTCGCGGCCACGGCCAAGCAAATCAATGTCCCTCAGTCTGCCTATAACTGGAATCCACTTGCACAGAAATTCTATGATGATCATGGCGATTTCTTTATTCGTGCCATGTCAAACACTGACATTGCTTCACTTCATCAGAGAATCCAATATGATTTCAACCTGAATCCAAAAGACTTTGCAAAGAAGTTTGCAGATAGCTATTCTTGCAGCCCGGCCAGGCTGGAGAGGATAAAACGATCGGAGGTCCATGCTTCCGCACAGGGCGGATCATGGAATTTCGCAAATGAAGCAGACTGTAATTACAAACAGTGGATGTGCACACCGAAAAACCGATGGCCGCGACCTTCTCATAGAGCAAACTGGTATCAAGTGAAGGCATTGGAAGATCCTTTCGCTAACGGTGAGATCTACCCCGGCCAAGTAAATTGCAGGTGCTTCATGTTGTATTTTCTGGATAGGGAGCACCTGAAATGGGGCGCAAAGAAGGCGGCTTAAATGAGCGAACAGCGAATCGAGGCCATTGATATCTATTTCATGCGCCTGGCGAATGAGTACACTTTAGATTACTATTACGATGTTTTCAAGGAGCTATCATGCCTGGCCTGGGAAGCGATGCAAATCCGGCGCACTATGGAGATATCGAACTGGCCGAACTGCTTGAATCGCGTTGGGTGGATTGGTTTTCCTCTTCTATCATCAGGGACATAATTCCTGTAGGGGTCTGACAAAAATGCAAATAAACGATATCGACTGGCGAATTATGTTTCAATCCTGGGAGGAAGCTGACCTACTCTATCTACAATCAATCATAGTCGAGAAATTAGCAACTCGCCCGAAGAGGAAAATAATAATCCGAAAAAATGATGAGTGATGAATATGCCGAAAACAATAAGCGACCTAAGAAACGTAACAGGCCTGATCATTTGTGAGGGCCTGGATACCGTCATGAAGAGCGTGAACCAGCAGGCCAGGCAGATCCAGTCGGCCATCATAGAGGGCCAAAGCGCCGGTGCAGGTGCAACCCTGGCGTTTGGAGAGGACAAAAAGGCTGTTCGCAATCTGGAATCTCTGAAGGCCACTCTCGATGCTCGGATATGTGCCATGATCGCCGAGATAAACAGCGCCAAAGAGATGTCTGTAGATGCGGATCAGCTTGAGATGGCAGGCCACGGCAAAGCCTATTCCTTACCGCCTGCTATTCCAATGGGAGATCTGTAAATATGGCAAAATGCATATGCCAAAACTGCGGGGCTGTCAATCTCGTTGAGCCTGAACCTGGCGAGGATTGGCTGGAATGCCTGTTGCCCCAGGGTTTTGAATGGAGCTTACCAGCCGGGAAGCTATCGCCAGCCGTGGGTGCTCCGATCTACGTAGATGCTCATGGCAACCACCTGAGCCGCGAGGCTTACCTGGTGAAGTACAACATCGACCCGGAGATAGCCTATCAAAATATGAGGGGCAAGAATCCGCAGAAGCCCGTCGAGCTGGGGCTTGATCTCCTCAATCATCTGCTCCAGGTCGTAAAGCATTAAGGAGGGGATTGAATGGTTGACATTTCGACAATTGATATACCAAGCATGGTGACGGCCCTATTGACTATCCTTGTGGCCGTGGGCGGCATTTTGGGCAAGACCTACATCAGCAAAGCCCTTGGCGGCCTGGCGCTGGTGGCGGATGTCTTGGTGGATGTAGGCCAGCTCATGATAACCATATCCAAGGCGGGAGCCGATGGCACTCTAACCGCCGAAGAGTGGACATGCATTAAGGACGAGGCCCGGGACATCCAGGCGCACCTCAATGCCATAGCGGGCAAATTCGGGACCATCCTGAGCTGACCGGGCTGAATGGGAGCTGATGCATTGACGCCCGAAGAGAAGGAACTTCTCACCCGCATGGATGAGAAGCTGACCGCCATCCAGGAGATCATTACAAAATTTGGCGTTTTCCGAGATGCGGCAACACTTGCACTAGGTATCCTGAAAGAAGATAACTTACCGGAAAGAGTAACCAAATTAGAGAAATGGGCGACTTATCGTGATGGTGCGTTAGCTCTCCTTCTTCTTATGGTGGGGGCGGGCAGGCTCTATGATCTGTTTGAGCTGATTGTCAACCACCCATGACTGAAGTCATGGGCTTGCCGTTCCAGTTTTCGTTAAGAGGTTGGTTCCTCATAAGACGGTTGGGTTCAGACCAACAACGGACGACGATAGGCTGGTTGGCATCAGGGAAGCGACCCCCTAACAGGCCATTTCAAACGGCTGTAGCAGCCTTGAGACAGTTCGACCCAAACGCTACGATAATCGGGTTGACCCTTGCGGGCCACAAGAACATACTCTTATATAGTATCTAATGCTATATAAGACTTATGCTAACTACGATACAGGTTAGAAGCGAGACCAAGCAACGCCTTGTGGATATAGGCAAAAAAGGAGAAAGCTATGATAAGGTCATTAATCGAATATTGGATAACGAACAACGCCGGGGAGCGTCCAATTCCTCCCACGACTAAAGTCGTGGGCCTCCTTGGACGAACGATCGTGAAGGGCGGCTGATGATCTCTATCCATTTCTCCCTGGCCAGAATTCGGCTCACCGAAGAGCCACATGAGCGCATAGTGCGCCCCTGGCCCGCTCCTGCGGTCCGGTTGCCAGCCCACCCACGAATCCATAGAGGGTACAGACACCAGGGAATCGTCATGCTGTCAACTACCCCGTCCTAAAGGGCGGGGCTTGTAGCTGCGCAAAAAGTCGCGCTACGATGGGCAGGTTGGCTTCTACCCTTGCTCTGATATTCATAGCAGCGTTGTAGTCTGCATCGGAAGAGGAACCACAGCAGGTACAAACAAAATCATCCCTTGTGGGACGGTTGGCTTTGGAGATATGATGGCAAACATGGCATTCTTGGGAGGTATAGGCAGGATCGATGTAGACTACAGGAATACCCGCTTTGGCCGCCTTGTAGCCTACAAACTGCCTGAGTTGGGCAAATCCCCAAGAAAGATGCTTGCGCCTCTCGGACTTCTTAACCGTAGTCCTCTTCCTGATGCCCTCAAGATCTTCGAGTGCGATAATGGAAGAAGTGTCTATAGCCTTCGCAACCATCTTTTTGGAGATGCAATGATTAGTATCACGTCTAAATCGGGATTCGCGTTTGCCTATCTTCTTAAGATGCCTCTTGGCACTTGGTGTGCCACAATGTTGCAGATCGGCCTTGATTACGTCTATCTTACGTCTGGTCTTCTCGATTCTGTCACCAGAGAAGACTTCCCCGGTAGAGTCTACGGCAATATTCTTGACACCAAGATCAATACCAAGAACCGCCGTAGCATCGATAGGCGAAGCTTCAGGAGCATCCACAACAACGGCAAGATAGAACGTCTTGTTCCTGAAGATCAGATCAACCTGGCCTCTTGGCCTGTTCATCCTATCCGAGTAGTACTCACCGATGCGAATAGGCATGATGAGTCTGCCTTCCAGGGTAAGCAGAGAAACCCGGTCAAGTCCTTTCCAAGACATGATACGTTGATCATAGGGCATAGCCCCATCAAGATCAAATTCTACTTGGATATCTTTGTCTCGCTTGTAGGCTTCAACCGTCTTGGAAATGGCTCTAACGGCCATCTGAGCAGAAAGGTTGTATTGCTCTCGAACGCGATAATAGACGGTCTTCTGCAACTCAATTTTGTTTGCAAGCCGCAATTCAAAAGCGGTCTTGGCGATGTCATTGCACGCAGCATTAAAATGATGCATGGTCTTGTGGAGAGCTTCAGCTTGCTCCGAGGTAGTCTCTACCTTAACCATAAGAGTCTGCATCATTGTATTGAGGAGATAACTCTATGAGTATAAATAACTATCTACGAAACGAATCCGCCCAATTCCTCCCCAACCTGAAGGATGGGGCCTCCTTGGGCAACAAGGTGAAATGACCAAAATCGAGTTCACGAATGCCTCCCAGGTGATGGCCTCCCTCAACAATCGAGTCAAGAACATCGAGGCCACATTGGAGAAGACCGCTAAGCAGATGGGCGTGCTGGCCACGAATGAGATCCATCCCCTCACACATAAGTTAACAACTACGTGGGATAGTTCTATTCATGCAGAGGTCAAGAAGATCGGCGCGATGAAAGTGGAACTCTGGGTAGGCAGCCGGGGCGCTTTCGCAGGAAACCCACCATCAGATAAGCCAAATGGGGGGTTTAACTATGGTGCCCGCCAGGAAAGACTTTTTCATCCAATCGAGCGTGGTTGGATAGCCGCACAGTCCGAGATGAAGAATCTCTTCCAGCGCAACATCACAGCGGGCCTGGGTGGGCGGTCGATCACCCAGAACATAGCCTCCTCCGGGATAGATGAGATGGCAAGCATGGCAGGATTTTGATTTAAATGGCAGATGCCTCCCTATACGTGAACCTGATTTCTCAGGTTTTGCAGAACGACGACACCCTTGGCGGCCTGGTGGATTTCGTGGTCCCAGGCTTCCGGCGCTCTGCGGCAGACTCATATCTCACAGGCCCGAAACAGGCTTGCATTGGAGTGCGGAACTTGCAATGTATAACGACGCCGCTTCCAGGTTGTTATTTTCATCGTGGAACTGAAGAAGACCAGCTCATAGAGATACATGTCATTTCAATCGGAACAGATGATGCTGCTGCAAACGCTATTGTGGAGAGGATCAAAGACCTCCTGAAGGGCGGGCTGTATTGCACCTACAACGCCATATCTTATCGTGTGCTGGTGCTGAGGCTCAACTTCGCACCCCTGGATGGAGGCAACAGCATGGACGGGGGCCTATCGCCGGGCGCGGGTCCTGATCGCGTCGAGATCATTGGAACTGTGAGACTGAAGTATCTGGATTCTTGAATTATTACCATCACCAATCCCAATTAACTTCTAACATTTTTTAATCTATTTGCAAATAGAATTTTTAAGGAGTTTTCAAATATGGCTACAGGAGCAGTTAGCTCGACAACTCTAAATGTGGCGCTCAAGGTTGAGGCCGTGTCTGGCGTTGCCGAAGTCGTGCCGGGCGTTTATATTTGCCTGGGCGCCGAATCGAGACCCAAGAATACGAAGGCCACCGGCCAGAGACAGGTTTATGGCAATCCCGATCCTGTGCTACCCTGGCGCAAGCCTGAGACTACCGACATGAGCCTGCCTATGCTTCCGCTGCTGGAAGATAACGGCCTGGGTGAGCTTCTGCTGGCCCACATGGGAAGCGATGTCATAGGCTCGCAGATAGGTACTACAGGCGCATATCCGCATGTCTTCACCCGCGCCGTCCCCTTCAAGACGCTTACCGTGTGGGTTCACGATGGCATCCAGGATAAGAAGATCAGGATGATGGCTCCGGATACCTTCTCGCTCACGATCAAGCGAGACGATGGAGATGTCCAGCCAGTCTTTGATCTGAAAGGCGCGGACATGTATAACGCCTCAGATTTCGGCTCAGCCAGCTATGCCGATCTTGAGGCCCTCATGCCCCAGGCTCTGAACGCTCTGCAAGCTCGCCTGGAATGGGGGCAACCCGGCGCGGCCATCCGTGACACCTGGGAGCAGATCAAGTTCGCTTCAAAGCTGAACACCGTGTTTGGGGCGAACAGCAAGGACGGCCTCCACATAGCCGGTTCCGGCTCGCCTCAGCTCGTTACCTCTTCGAAGATCGATACTACTATAGATATCGATTTCGTAGATACCGATGGCGAAGAAATGGCGCGGTGGTATGAAGGCACGGATGCAGACCCAACAGCCACTCAGCAGCACGACAACGCGGGCGTGGTGGATTACCAGTTTACGGCCTTCGGGGATATCATCGGCAACGCTGCCTATCCCTGGGGTGAAGCGGATCTCAACAACATCGGCACCACAACCGTAATAGTGAGCGGAACCTACTCTGGCGGAGCTGCCTCTCTGTCCATGTATGAGATCAAGCTCGCTCAGGGCACTCCTGACACCTACTCTTACAGGTCCTGTACTGGCGGCAAGTGGAGCGCATGGTCCTCTGTGGAGAATATCATGTCTGGCAGCTTCAAGCTGGCACTCGATACCGGAGCGGCTTCTGTAGTCACCTTCAACTATGCGGGTCTTGTGGCCGGAGCAACCATCGCATCCGCAATCCAGACGGCTATCCAGGCATTGGGAGGAGATTACTCGGCTATGACCTGCGCCTTCGGCGGCGGAAACTACACTATCACACACGCCAGCAAGCAGCCTGTAGTCACTCCGGCCACCAGGAACACGGTTGATGTCACGCTCAAGCTCGGTGTCGCAAACAGCGGAACTGAGACAGGCCTCACATCAGTATCCAACGGCGGCTTGACCACAATGGCCGCGCAGACTCAAGACCTGGCCGATGGAATCAAGCTGCTCTTCTCATCGAGCACACTTGGCGCAGCTCTGGATAGGTACTACGTCTACAGCCATGCCCTCAGATACTTGAGAGTCAAGTGCGAAAACAACATGATCGAGAATGTATCCGAATCGGGGGGCAGAGACTTCAAGAAGGCCACACTTTCAGCCTACCATACATCAGGCGTGGGCGCTCTGGTGAGCACCGGGAAACCTTCAATCACGTGTGTCAATGATAAGGCTTCGGCCTATACTTAAATCCAACCGAAAATATAATTTCTGTACTGCGTTTGAGGCCACTTTTTTTATGCGGCCTTATGTTTTACCCATCGGAGCCGGGGCGTACAAAGCCTGGCATTGCTACCCAGGATCAGGCGGTCAACCCGTCCCCCGGCTCCCTTACCTAACCTAATCCACAAAGGGAGAATACCATTATGTCCAAGAAATCTGAAGTATTTGATGAGCCTACCCCAATCGAGGCTCAGAATGAAGACGAATTCATTGATCAAAACAATTTGGATGCATTGAGAGAGGCACTAAAGCCGGTCATAAAGACGTTTCCGTTGCATGTCGGACACAAAATTCTCAAGCTTCGGATCATGGAAATGGATTTCGCACATGGCCTGGAGGCATCGGCTGGCGAGAGATTTAAAGAAAACGAAGTCAACGACCCCGCCAAAACTCGACGCATATTCGCCAAAAAAGTGAATATGGGCCTAATGGATGGATGGCACATAGTAAACGATGTCGATAGAAAAGAACTTCTAAAGAATACTACCAAAGAAGAACTGCTCGCCAGAAAACAAATATGCCTAAGTATCTTCTCACCCAGAGATTGGAATCTCTTGAATGAGATGATGTTTCCCGGCGCGCTCGATCAGCCCGAAACTGTCCAGAACCGAGCTAATGAACTTAGTGACGCAGCTATGTATGAGGTTTCCGACGCTAGGAACACCGACCCATGCGGCGTTTGAATACTACAAACTTTTCCCGCGCGAATTCATTAATAGCTTATCTGGTATTGATAAGCTCATTCTCGATATGGAATGTCTCTCTGAATACAATCGCCGCGAAAAAGAAGCCTACGAAAAGGACCGGAAAGACAGCAGCTTCAAGGGTGCCCACCCAGGCGCAGAGAACTATCCTGACCGCGAAACCATGTGGCAAAAGGCGATACAGGCGACCAAGAAGAAAGAAGAGAACGAGGATTAACCCCATTTTGTATATTTTTATAGGCGGTGTTTTACATTAGTGCGGAAGATATGAATTTTAGGGCTATCTTGGACGCCTCCGGCTTCCATTCAGGCATCAATTCTATTAAGGGTGCTCTATCTGGTATCGGAGATCATGCAACCGGATCATTCCGCAAGCTGGAAGGTATAGCCGTCGGTGCTGGCAAGGCTATTGGAATGGCCTTGATTGCTGGCGTGGCTCTGTTCACAACTGCTCTAGTCGCCACTGGTGCTCTATTTGGAAAATCCGCTATGGAATGGGAGAAAATGGCGGGTGGTGTTTTCAAAACTACCGGCTTGGAGAAGGGCACGGCGGAAGCCAATAAACTTAATGACGCCCTTCTTGAATTATATTCCACCACGAAGGGCGCGAGTAAAGCAGATATTACCACCGTGGCCGGGGGTCTCGGATCTCTGGGTATCGCAAATGATCAGATCGTGAGTGCCACAAAATCCATTCTCCAGGCACAGGGCGCTTTTGGGGTAAGTGCCCAGGATGCTACATCTCAGTTGGGAGTCATATCAACCTTATGGGAGAAGCAAACGGAAGCTGCAGGCGGAACCGCCAAGATGTTTGATAAGGCGGGCTCATCCATAAACGAGCTTGGTAATAAATATGCGGCGACTGAAAAGAATTTGCTGTCATACTTAGCTGCTGCGGGCGGCGTTGCAGGTACATTTAAGCAGAATCTTGAGGCCACCGCTGCCTTTGGCGCTCTGCTGGAAACCAAGGGCATCAAGGGCGATGAGGCTGCAACAGCTCTGCGCTCAATGACCCTGGAAGGCTTGATGGCTGGCGGTAAAATAAAAGGCTATCAAGTGGCTGCACAAATGCTTGGCATTGGCGATCAGGCCATGAAAGATAAGCTCTCTAAAGATCTTTATGGCACGATCATAGAGATATCTACTGCCGTCAGCAAATTACCACTCTCCGAATTCGACAAGACCTTGAAGATGAAAGAGATATTCGGGTCGTTCGGTTTTTCGGCAGCGGCAAAGGTCGCAGACCAGGGAAAAAAATATAACGAGATGCTTAAGGTATCCACCCAGGGGTACAAAGAAGGTACCTCGATGGCAAAGGAATATGAGAAGCAGACCAACAATCTCACCGATGCACTAAGTGGATTATGGAATTCGATTGATACAGCAGGTATCAAGGTATTCTCGGACGCCCTCACACCATTGGGTGAAAAGGTAAACGCTCTGGCGGCATGGGTCCGAGAAGCTACACCTACTATAATCGAATTCTTTAGAGCACTGTCATCCGGAGATTGGTCTAAAGTCGGCTCAATGCTGAAAGATGCTTTTACGATAGGCATCACGGCTGTCAAAAATTCGCTGAGTGGATTGGGTACATTTATTTTCTCATTACCCTGGGGCGATTGGTTTAATTCTGCCGTCACAACTATTACAACCACGTTAGGAAGTGTAGGTGAAAAAGTCAAGGCCCTACCCTGGATGGATTGGTTTAATGCAGTTATGGATATAGTTACTACTGTATGGGAAACCTTACCAGGCAAGGTAAAACCAGCACTTGATAAGTTAGCTGACATGTTTGGGAGCGGTTCAGGCGTTGATTGGAGCGGAGCGGCTACCAGACTTATTACTGCTATTGGCACTTTCCTACATGGTGCTATATCTTCAGTACTTGAAATCGGTAGCTGGATCTACGACAAAGCTACTGAATGGGTATCCTCAGGTGGCCCAAAAAGATTAGGGGAAGATATCGCCAATGCCATAGCGGGAGGCATAAAAGCTTTATTTGGGTCCGGGGAAGGCAATTTCGATTTCTGGGGGGCTGTCAAAGCCGCATTCGGAGCTTATAATAATTGGAGGCAACTTGCTTTAGATATAGCCACCGGCATTGGTGAGGGCATCTATACCTTAATCCAGCCTCATATCAATAAACTGCATGACTATTTTACGACCGCATTAGCGACTATTGTAGGTGGTTTTGTCGAGGCTGGCCTAAGGATGGGCAATGCCATCGTCCAGGGCCTATCGGGTGCCCAGAGCGAAATCAAGAGGATGCTCCAATCATGGTATGATGCTGCTGTCGGTGTCTACAATTATATTATGGGCATCCCAGACAAAACGGTAACTGTGAAGGTAGTAGAAGAGGGAGGCGGCGGCGGTGGAGGCGGCGGAAGCAGCGAAGGCGGAGGACAGCCAAAACCTGAACGAGAAACGCTTACCAACTACGAAGCATCGAATTTCGGTGTATCAAAAGATGTTGCTGACTCTATTGGGGGGCAGTCTTTTGCGAATAGCATTAGTGCGGAAAATGACCCGATTGCAAAAGCTCTTAAAAATGTCCGGGTGCTTGAAGTACTGCGTGAAATGGGCGCGAATGTAGTCGAACCGAAAGAACAAAATAAATATAAGATTGGCACAAATGACATTGTCCGAAAAATACAGGGCGGCCCAGACGCTCAGCATCCAGACGCACAGGGGTATTATAGAGACCGTGTAGGCAATTTGAAACAGGTGTCCTTGTTGCCTGTGGGTGAACAGAATAAAGATATGTCTGGGGATTATCAAACACCCGAAGGCAAAGTAATCAGTACTGGCCAAAAAAGTTCTCTTGGCGAGGTTATGAGGGCAAAAAATCCTGATTTAGTCGATCCTATTGGTGCAATTTCTGATGGAGTCCAAAAAGGGTTTACGGGCGCTCTTGATAATTGGACCGCAGGCAAAACGCTATCCGAAGAAGATATTTCAGCTAGACGCAAAGCCTCCGAGGATGCCGTCATCAAAGGCATGGGCGGAATATGGTATAAAGAGCCCGTTGCCGAACCCATAAAACAGATTGCAAAAGAAGTTGCGGCCATTCCGAAGAATATAGCGACAGCAATCCCAACGCTAACAGGCAACATATTTAGTAAGCTTGGTATTGATCAGTCGGTTTTCTCTCCAAGAAACATTGCACCGACCCAGGCAAAAGCAATATCTTCAGCATCCAGTTCTCCGATTCCTGTAACTATCGCAAATACGGCAAGCAACCCGGCTATTATGACATCCCCCTATGATGCCATAACCGGGCCAGGAGTAGGCACAGATATCAAATGGGTATCTGATATGTGGGCCAGGGATGAAGGATCAGCTCAAATTTCAGCACCCGCGGGCCAACTCCGGGCACCATCTAAGGCACCTGGATTACATGTTAATGTGGGTTCCATTCCGCTCAATCCCTGGACAGATGAACCCCTAATAAAAGTCAATACGGAAGCTCTCATAAAATATTATGACAGCATGAACCTCTCGCTCAAGCCTACAGGCAGCCTGGCGGTATCCAATACCAAAGTTGCGGCCAGCACCGAAACACTCACCAAAGCAAACAAAGCCCAAACTTCCTCTATCCAGGAGCTTTCACCTGGCGTTTTCAAGATCACAAACGACATGGGCGCATTATGTGAAGCCATCTCACCATTCGGCATTCAGCAAGAATCCATGAAGGGTATGTTCAAGGAGCAGAGCATCATCATCAGGGATTCTCTGACTCCGGCGCAGAGAGAAGCCTACAGCAATACCCAAAATCTAGCCGGGGCAACGGCTGAATATGGAGCAACTTGTGAAGCGGTAACAGGCTTTACGCTCGATCAGGAAGCGGCTCTAGCTAAGGTGTCTACCTCTTTCATAGGCACCACAGCAGACTATGAACGGCTTGGTCTTGGCGCGGCCAAGACCTCTCAGCCTGTGCAAGAGTTGGATACTAAGTTAGTTACTCTTGGTGCCAACTCGCAGGCAACACATCCTGCGGTAACTTCTCTGGGTGCTGAGGTTCTCGGCCTCGGTGTGGCTGCCGTGGTGGGTACGGCTGTAGTCCAACGAGCCGTTTCAGGCTGGAATGGCATCATAAGCGAAGGCACGATGGCCCTGGCGCGCCAATATATCCAGGCAAATCAATTCTCTAATATAGTCGGTTATGCGGATGTTGCCGGAAATAAAATATCAGTTGAGCAATATGGTGCTCTCAATGATGCCCAAAAATCGCAATTCACTGCCATCAAAGAATCCACGGCCATAACTGCCGAAATGTGCGCCCAGGCGTATGCTCAGTCCGATGAGTATGGTCAGATGACGCTCGGAACCGGAGCTGTCATCAATTCCCTGGTGAAACTCACCGCCGAAAATGGAAAGTTCTGTGAAGCCATGTCGGACTTCGGCCTAGCCCAGGAGAACACGCTTGGAATATTCAAACAGTCTTACATAGGCCCAACTTCCGGGTATGCACAATTCAAAGAACTGGATGCTGCTATCGCAAAGGCAGCAGGCGAGATTGTGGTTGGTGCCCAGGACGCAGCAGACATCCAAAAAGAGACGGCTTCCGATATTAGTAATAAGGCGGGCGGCGTTGCAAACGAGAATTACAATAAGGCCGTCGCCGGTGGAGATTATGTTAGAGACTCTGGCCGCGTTTTATACAATGATGCTTCTGATGGTGGCAATTTCCTCAGAATGGGCGCGAGCTACCTCCCGCCCGCCGGCGCAGACCTGGCCGGGAAGCTTACGACAAGCAGCATGACCTGGCAAACAATGGTAGGGCTAACTTCTGGCCTCACCAAGACGACTTATACTGGCATCAATACCGACGCTAAGACGACCTCCACAGGCATCAACACCGCCGCTGTGGCAACTCACGTCGGTATAAATGCTCAATGGACAAACACAGGTACCGCGAAATCAACAGAATGGACATCAGCAGGAATTACCAATTCAGCCACATTCAAAACCGGGATAGATGAAGGTGTAAAAGTCTTCGTAAACGGCGCGTGGGTGGCCGCTAACTCGATTGCGGAAGGAGCTGGATACAAATACAGCAGCACAGGAGGGGGGGGAACGGGTGGATATGTCAGAGATACGTCTAAAAGCTGGGGCAACGGGCCTTATGTCGGGCCTTTCTATGGAGGGTGGGCAAACGGCGGGCCAGGAGCAGTCGGAAAAATCACACCAGGCGAGGTCCAGCCACCTTGGATGCCTCGCTGGACATGGCAGGCCGAAGGCGGCCTTGTCAGCAAGCCCACGTTTACAGTGACCGGAGAGGCTGGGCCTGAACTGATCCTGCCTCTAAGCGATCCCCGCAGAACCAAGGAACTGCTCAATCAGTATCTTCCCTACCAGGCCTTCGCTTCTGGCGGCCTAATCGGAGGATCTGCAAGAACGAATCAGCAGCTTGTGACCGTCTCTTTCGTAGATTTCATAGACTCGATTGTGTACGGATCTACACAGATCATGAAAAACATGAAAGCCGGGGGCGAGGCATGGATAGCAGGTATCAATAGTAGCGTCAGCACCCTAGATTCATGCTGGTCAAGGCTGGAAAGCGTCATCAGCAAGGCAGGGCCGGGAACAGTACCCACGCCTCCAAAAGAACCCACGCCTCCAAAAGATCCCGCTACAAAGTATCCTGAGAGGATCACCCTGAGGGCCTATGGGGGGCAGTATGTGACTGCCGAGCCATCCGGCAAGATGGTCGCAGAT